>OLFT01000091.1_pt1 | contig 131583 bp, 144 predicted proteins | sample 1604921 | NCBI WGS metagenome assembly OLFT01 (sample SAMEA3888897, study PRJEB22519) | human gut metagenome | biome: human gut; feature: human-associated habitat; material: faeces | place: Denmark | collected 2013 | reverse complement strand
AGAGAAGTGTCTACTTCGTTTCTGGGCTTTGAGTGATCTTTTGACGACTTGCAGGTTCAAAAACCACGCGGTCAACGAGCGGCAGAGGTTTGCCGCAGTCCTTTAGGAGGCCTTTTTTCTCATCGTCGGGCTCACCCGTGCAGGGATAAAAACCGTGCTTATAAAGCGGATTCCGTTCGAGCACATGCAGGCGATTTTCGCGGAAGGTCTGCATACGAAAGGCTCCGGTGCCGACAGGCCAGGTATCGAGCGATACGTTGTTGGCTCGCAATCCCGCCTGTGCATAAAAGCGCTCTGCTTCCTGCGGCATCGGCGCGAAAAAGGTCATTGCGAGCCAATAGGCAAATTGGGGGTCTTTGCCGTGAATGCGGATTTCCAATGTATGGTCGTCAATGACCTGTACCCCCTCAAGGGGTTCTGCCATCAGATCAAAAAATGTCTCTTCAGAGGCGCCGGCCTCACGCATGGCCCGCCACTTGGCGTCAAGCCGCTTTTTAAAATCGGGAAAACCCACAATGCGTGAACTCATCGTGCCGTAAATCGGGCTCACCACCTGAGGACTTGCAATACGGCGAATGCCGTTGGCGTAGTCTGCAGCCGTGAGCTCTCGTGTGCCCGCTTCAGGCAGATCAAAAGGACTGCGCACGCGGGCTGCCAAGTCCGCATCCAGATGGTGGTAGCGAAAAGCGCCCTTTTCATCTTTGGCAAAGGCCGGATGCGGCGCATAAAAAATGCCTCGGCGGATCTTAAGCACATAGCGGGACTCCGCCACCGCTTCCGGATCGGCATCCGCCGGCAGCTCCTTTCCGCTTTTGTCGAAGTACTTTGGCTCGGCTACCTTTTCAACCGTGCGGGGCTCGAGCTCATAGGGCCGCTTCAGATAGGCGTACTGGTAAGGCGGCTCATAGATGGAATAGGTATAGGCCGTTTCATCACTCGAATATGACCGCTGTGGATCAAGCGTCCGCGGACTTCTGCCGCCAAAAGCTGTAAAAAGCGTCTTTTCGCCGTACTCAGCAAGCGGCCGCGGATTGTTGGTAACATCCGGAAGCGTAAAAAGCAACGCCGCAAACACGAGCACTGCGGCAGCAGCCGCCCAAACGGCACGTCGACTGAAAAGACTGTGCGCAGGATCGGTCTTAGCCGTCAACGCGGACGCATAATCGCTTATCGATCTCCGGCCTTGGGTCAATTTGTGTTCTCCTATCCATCTGAAACAGACTTTCGCAGACCTGCTTCAGTACAGCAATCTTTTGCGATTTTTTGCCGTCGACGCTCCTACAGGTCAACAGCTGCTGAAGAGCACCTATACTACGGGATCACTCGAACGACGGCGGGATAAATGCACTGTGGAACACGATTTGAAGCGCTTCCGCTGATGCTGCTCGTATGGTCTTCGAATCCAAATTTTCCGCTCCAGCAGTCCGAATGCCCGCAAATGCCTTCTGCCAGACTGGAGCCTTCGAAACGCATTTCTCCTCATGCCAGAATTCACAGCCGAATTCCCTGTTGAGGTTTACTGGGAAGACACCGATGCCGGCGGCATCGTCTATCACAGCAACTACCTCAAATTCATGGAGCGCGCCCGCTCGAACCTCCTCAAGGAGCTCAAAGTCGCGCAGGCGAATTCGCTCACCGATCCCGACGGCGTCCTTTTTGTTGCCGTAAGTGTGGCCATCCGCTACCGTCGAGCCGCCAAGCTCGAAGACCACCTGACCGTGCGCACGCGCATCAAGACACTGCGGCGCGCCTCGATCGTCTTTGAGCAAAATGTTTATCGAGGCAGCGAACTCATTACTGAAGGCGAAGTGCGCGTCGGCGCTGTGAGCCGCCGCACGATGGCGCCGGCTGCAATGCCGGAGTCGCTCTACGAAAAAATCCGCGCGCTGCTCGACCTTGCCGACTAAATTCCAGTTCATTCATTCCGACAAAGCTTTCCATTATGAACACCACTGCCGATCTTTCGATCCTCACGCTCATCGCCAACGCGAGTCTGGTCGTGAAGGCCGTTCTCGCTATTCTGATCGTGCTTTCGCTTGCCAGCTGGACGGTCATCTTCCAGAAATTCTTCGTCGTGCGCCGCGCCATGCGTCAAACCGACGATTTCGAGTCGCGTTTTTGGAGCGGCACGGAACTCACGAAACTGCTCGACACGGCCAACCGCTCCCGCGACACTTCCGGCATGGAAGAGCGCATCTTTGCCGCCGGCATGAACGAATTCATGAAACAGCGTCAAACGGCCGGAGCTGCCGATACGGTCAACAGCGTCTCCCGCGCTATGCGGGCAGTCTTTACCCGTGAGATGGACCGGCTTGAAAACGGTCTGCCGATGCTTGCCTCCATCGGTTCCACTTCACCCTACATCGGTCTTTTCGGCACGGTTTGGGGCATCATGAACGCTTTCACGGGGCTCTCGAGCCTTGAAAACGCAAGTCTCGCCGTTGTTGCGCCGGGCATTGCCGAGGCGCTGGTAGCCACTGCCATCGGCCTCTTTGCCGCCATTCCTGCAGTCGCCGCCTACAACTACTACAACAACCGCGTTGGCCGTCTCTCCAACCGCGTTGACGGCTTCAGCGAAGAATTCCTCAACATTCTCGAGCGCCAATCGCGCTGATTCCGGAGGAACTCTCAATGGCTCTCAGCAGCAAAAGCCGCCGCCGCGGCCTGATGGCCGAGATCAACGTCGTTCCCTACATCGACGTGATGCTCGTGCTCGTCGTCATCCTGATGGTTGCCGCCCCCTTTGTGAATCCGAGCGTCGTCAACCTGCCATCCGTCAACAAAGCGTCGAAAGCACCTGAAAAAGTGGTCGAAGTCGTCGTTTATCCCGACGGCCGTCTGTCGCTTCGCGCAGGCAAGGAAATGCAGCCGACTGACATGCCTGGACTGGTTGCCGCCGTTCGTTCTGCGCAGGCCGGGGATGCAAAAGTTCCAGTGGTGATTGCCGCCGATAAAGATGTGCGGTACGAAGATGTCGTGAACGTCATGAAACTTTTACAGAGCGCAGAAGTTGAGCGCGTCGGACTTTCGCTCAAGGTTGAGCGGCCTACGGCCGCCCGCTGATGCCCATTGAAGGATCTTTTCTATGAGCATCAAGCCACCCATCAGCGGTTTTAATCGAGAGCATCAGGCGGATCGCCGGGACATGTTTCCCGCCGCACTCCTTTCGGTTGCCGTGCACGGCGCGCTCTTTGTGGGTCTCTTTACTGCGTTCCAATGGAATACGTCCGAGGAGGCCGTTTATGCGGAACTTTGGGCGCCGGAAGAAATTTCCGGCGGCAACGATCCGTCCGGCGTTGCTGAAAAGCTTCCGGAAGTTAAGAGCAAAGACACCGAAGAGCAGCAGGAGCAGAAAGCTGCGGCTCCAGAACCCAACCCGCCCGCAGAGCCTCCGCCCACTGCCCAGCCTGAACCCGCCCAGCCCACTCCTGAAGACATCGCTCGCGAGAAAGCCCAAGAAGCTCAGCGCATTGAAGAGGAGCAGATCGCCCGCGCAGCTCAGGAGGAACTTGAAGCCCGCCGCCAAGAAGCCGAACGTATTGCGCAGGAGCGCGCCCGCGCCGAAGAGATTGAGCGCATGCGTCAGGAAGCTATCGAGGCCGAGCAGCGTCGTCTAGCCGAAGAGGCTCGCCGCGAAGAAGAAGAGCGCATCGCTCAGGAACGTCTTGCCGAGCAGGCAAAACGAGCGGAAGAGGAACGTCAGGCCGAAGAAGCCCGTCGTCAGGAAGCCGCGCGTCTGGCCGAAGAAGCACGTAAAGCTGAGGAAGCCAAAAAGGCCGAAGAAGAGCGCCGTGCCGCTGAAGCCGAAGCAAAGCGAATCGCTGAAGAGTTAAAGCGCGAAGAAGCCGAACGCCAAGCACAGGAAGCCGCTCAAAAGGCTGCGGCGGAACGGCAGGCTCGAGAAGCCGAACAAGCCAAACGCCGCATTGCTCAGCAAGCGCGTGAACGCGAACTCGCTCGTCTTGCAGCCAAGATTGACCCGAATGCGCAGCGCTCGGGCACCACTCGAGGTGATCAGCGCAACTTCCGCCGAAGCCTCACCGGCTCCGCACTGGCCACCTGGTCCAACAGAGTGCGTGCCTGCATCCGCCCGAACATCTTGTTCGACGTTCCGGTCAATACGCCTCGCGGACGTTATGTCGCGGAATATCAAGTGCGCCTGCAGTCCGACGGCAAACAAATCGGCTCGCCCGAACTCAAAAAGAGCTCTGGGCTCTCCGCTTACGATACCAATGTCCTGCGTGCCATTCGCTTGTGTAATCCGTTCCCGCAGCCCACTGGCGGCGAAGCTATTCCAAGCGTGCTGACCATTACGTTCGATCCGGTGGACGATACTGCCGGCAAGTGACGGCTGCCCGTTGGCTGCGCCAAAAATCAATCGGCCTGCAGAATCCAAATCTGCAGGCCGATTGATTGGCTGCTCGCTCAGTATGCGCCGATCACATCGGCGCATCATCCCTGCGTTTTAGTCGCGCTTGATACGGCCGACAATGAAGGCTGCCGCATCGGCAACCGGAACCATCGTCTTTTCGGCCAAATTCGTACGCTCAGCGTATTCGATTTCGCCGTTCTTCAGACCGCGGTCACCGATCACCACGCGGTGCGGCACGCCGATGAGCTCCCATTCCGCAAACATCACGCCCGGACGCATGTCACGGTCATCGAGAATCACGTCAACACCGCGCGCCTTCAGGTCTTCGTAAAGCGCATCAGCCGCCTTGCGAACATCTTCACTCTTGGCGTAGTTCATCGGACAGATGACCACTTCAAACGGCGCGATGGCGTCGGGCCACTGGATGCCTTTGTCGTCATGTCGCTGCTCGATCGCCGCCCCCGCCACGCGGGTAACGCCAATGCCGTAGCAACCCATCTGCATGGGCTTCGGCTGGCCGTTTTCATCGAGGAAAGTGGCGTGCATCGGTTCGCTGTAGCGCGTGCCGAGGAAGAACACATGACCGACTTCAATGCCGCGCTGCAGACGCAGAACGCCCTTGCCGTCGGGAGACTTGTCGCCTTCGACCACATTGCGCAGATCCATGACGACGGGCTCGGGCAGATCTCGCCCAAAGTTGACGCCCGAATAGTGGAAGCCTTCCTCGTTCGCACCGCAGCAGAAATCAGACATGTCGGCAGCCGTCTTATCAGCATACACAGCGATATCGCTCTTCACGCCGACCGGCCCAAGGTAGCCCGGCTTGGAACCAAATGCGGCAAGAATTTCCGCGTCAGTGGCAAACCGGAAGCCGTCCTTGAGTTCCGGAATATGGCCAGCCTTCACTTCGTTGAGTTCATGGTCAGCACGAAGCAGCACAAGCACAATCTTTGCCGGAAGCGGTTCGCCCTTTTCATTGGTACGGTCCGCAGCAAGCACGACGCTCTTGATGCAGCTCAGGAGCGGCAGGCCCAGATATTCCGCCACGAGCTCGCATTTTTCCTTGCCCGGCGTAGCGCGCTTTTCCAAAGCGGCTGTCGGCGCTTTGCGGCCGTCAAGGACGGATGATGCGTCGGCCAGTTCAATGTTGGCGGCGTAGTCCGAATCCGGGCAGTAGGCAATGACGTCCTCACCGGCATTGGCGATCACCTGGAATTCATGCGAACGCGAGCCGCCGATAGAGCCCGTATCGGCGCGCACCGCACGGAAAACAAGACCAATACGGGTAAAGATGCGCTGATAGGCCGCATACATCTTGTCGTAAGAGAGGCCGGCACCGGCTTCATCACGGTCAAACGAATAGGCGTCCTTCATCGTGAATTCACGACCGCGCATCACTCCGAAACGCGGACGGCGCTCGTCGCGGAATTTCGTCTGAATGTGGAAGAAATTCACCGGCAGCTGACGCCAGCTCTTGATTTCCTGGCGGGCGACATCGGTGATGACCTCTTCGGACGTCGGCTGCAGCACGAAGTCGCGCATATGACGATCTTTGATGCGCAGGAGTTCGGGACCGTACTTCTCCCAGCGCCCGGTTTCCTGCCAGAGTTCTGCAGGCTGCACCATCGGCATGAGCAATTCAATCGATCCGGCACGAACCATTTCGTCGCGGATAATGTTTTCAATTTTGCGGATGACGCGAAGGCCAAGCGGCATGTAGGTATATACGCCGGCGGCAAGCTTCTTGATCATGCCGGAGCGAATCATGTACTGCTGGCTGATGACGTCGGCATCGGCCGGCGCTTCTTTGAGAGTCGAAATGAAAAAGGAACGGGCTCGCATATCAAATGGAGGCACCCGCCGCGGCGTCTTCCGCCAGGGTGCTTAAAAAAAAGGAATGCCGCTCCGGAATTTCAAAACGCGGGGAGCGGCTGAGAATCAACGCGTTATTGTACTTTTTCGCACCTTCAGAGGACGACCAAGTTGTCGCGATGGATCATTTCGGGCGCATCCATGCTGCCCAAAATCTGCATGACCTCATCGGTATGGGCACGGCAGATGCGGCGGGCTTCAGTGCTTGAGTACCCCACCAGACCGCGAGCAATCTCGCAGCCGGCTTCGTCAACGCACACCACCATTTCTCCGCGCTTGAATTCGCCTTCCACGGCTTTCACGCCGACCGGAAGGAGCGACGTGTGATCTCGCTTAAGTGCTCTCACGGCACCCGAATCCAGGACGAGCCTGCCAGCCGCCCGCAGATGGTCGGCAATCCACTGCTTCTTGGCATGGAGCACTGAAGAAGCGGGGCTCAGGTGCGTGCCGATCGCTTCGCCCTGGGCGAGCCGTACGAGCACGTTTTCTTCTCGGCCGGAAGCAATGATGGTGCCCGCGCCCGAACGTGCTGCGCGTTTGGCGGCCAGAATCTTCGTGATCATGCCGCCCTTGGAGAGCGTGCTTGCTGCGCCCCCAGCCATCTTTTCCAAAGCCGGATCACCGGCTTGAGCAAATTGGACGAACTCCGCATCCGGATTGGATCGGGGATCCGCCGTGAAAAGACCTCGCTGATCCGTCAGAATCACGAGCACATCAGCTTCCACAAGGTTCGTCACCAAAGCGCCCAGCGTATCGTTGTCGCCCACTTTGATTTCTTCGGTCACCACGGTGTCATTCTCATTGATAACGGGAACGATGCCGAGCCCCAGCAGTTCAATGAGCGTCATGCGGGCATTCAAATACTGCTCTCGGTCCGCCAGATTGGCGTGGGTAAGGAGCACCTGAGCGGTCTTGATGCCGTGACGGCCGAAATGTTCTTCATAGGCCTGCGCAAGCCCCATTTGTCCCACCGCGGCGGCGGCCTGAAGCTCACAAACGCGAGTCGGTCGAGTTTCCCAGCCGATACGAAGCACGCCCTCGGCAATAGCGCCAGAGCTCACCAGGAGCACTTCGCGGCCCATCGCGCGGAGCGCGGCAATTTGACCGGCCCAGCGCTCGATCGCACGAACATCAAGACCGCGTCCGTCATTGGTAACCAATGCGCTCCCAACCTTGACAACAATGCGACGCGCCTCTTTAAGAAGCGATTCCTGACCGACCATGGCGTCTTCTCCTATGGAAATTGCACGACAGGAAAGCCGCTCACACATGATTCGAAGCGGCTTTCGGGCTTAAAACTGATGTTTCAAATCAATGCGCTGCCGGATCGTACGGTTCGGCGTTCTCGCGCTCCTCATCAAAACGCTCATCGTCGAGAAACGCGCGTTCGGCGCGGCGATCTTCGTCGACCTTCTGAGCAAGCGCATTGAGGAGTGTGGTCAAACCTTCACGTGTTGCAGCTGACACCGCAAACACCGGTTCGCCTTCACGGGCGAAGGCCGAGCGGAACTTCTCAACCAATGCGTCGCGCTCTTCCTCGGGCACGAGATCCATCTTGTTGAGCACTACCCAGCGAGGCTTGGCGGCAAGTTCCGGATCGTACTTTTCGAGTTCAGCCACGAGTGCATGCGCCTGTTCGAAGGGATCGACCGTATCGTCCAAAGGCGCTGCATCGATAACGTGCAGCAGCACTTTCGTGCGGGAAAGGTGGCGCAGGAACAAATGTCCGAGACCGGCACCCTCCGCAGCGCCTTCGATCAGTCCGGGAACGTCGGCCAATACAAAACTCTGCTCGGGCCCCACACGAACGACGCCCAGATGGGGGTGCAGCGTGGTAAAGGGATAGTCGGCGATCTTAGGCCGAGCATTGGAGACCGCTGTAATGAGCGTGGACTTGCCGGCATTAGGCATACCGAGGAGGCCTACATCAGCGAGCACCTTCAGCTCCAGTTCGAGTGAGCGGTACTGACCCGGTTCTCCCGGCGTAAATTGACGCGGCGCGCGGTTCACTGAGCTCTTGAAATGAAGATTGCCGAGTCCACCTTTGCCGCCTGCGGCGAGGAGCTGACGTGCGCCATGCACGTTAAGATCGGCCACAATCTCACCCGTATCGGTATCGCGGATGATGGTACCCACCGGCATGCGCAGGACAACGTCCTTGCCGCCCGCACCGTAGCAGTCCGCCCCTCGGCCGTTTTCACCGTTAGGCGCAAAAAACTTACGGGTGTACTGATAATCCACCAGCGTATTGATGTTGCGGTCGGCTTCAGCCCAGACCGAGCCGCCGCGGCCGCCGTCGCCGCCGTCAGGACCGCCCTTCGGAATGAACTTCTCGCGGCGGAAGCTAGCGGCACCATTGCCGCCTTTGCCGCCCTGAACTTCGATATTGGCTTCGTCGACGAATTTCACGTTGAACCTCGAAAAAAGTCGGGGTAAAAAATCAAATAATCAGAATAACAAAAGCCCAGCCGGGAGATCCGCGCTGGGCTTTGTTTTAACCGGACCGGAAGCTTCCCTTGGCGGGAAGCCTCTGGTGCTGCCGGCCTCGCTGATCTCTAATTTAGGATCAGAGAGCGGTCGGTTCGACGTGAACGTAGTGGCGGCCGAAGGCGCCCTTCACTTCGAACTTGACGGTGCCGTCAACGAGGGCGTAGAGCGTGTAGTCCTTGCCCGTGCCGACGTTGTTGCCGGCGTGGAACTGCGTGCCGCGCTGACGAACGATGATGCTGCCAGCGTTGATGGCTGCATTGCCGAAAACCTTCACGCCAAGACGCTTCGCCTTGGAGTCACGACCGTTGCGGGTGGAGCCGCCGCCTTTCTTGTGTGCCATTTTCTATGCTCTGCTGAAAAACTGGGTTGAAGGATGAATCAAGCGTTGATCGCGTCGATACGCACTTCGGCGAAGTGCTGGCGATGACCGCCGGACTTCATGGAGTGCTTACGACGACGGAACTTGAAGATGCGGACCTTGTCGTGGCGGCCGAGCGCAACGATGGTGCCCGTCACGGTAGCGCCCTCAACGAGGGGAGCGCCGACCTTGAGGCCTTCTTCGCCGGAGACAGCGAGAACTTCGCTGAAAGTAACCTGAGAGCCGGCGTCCTGGCCGAGGAGCTCGACCTTGAGCGTGTCGCCGACGTTGACGCGGTACTGCTTACCGCCCGTCTTGATGATCGCGTACATGTAATAAAACCTCGCCGTCCCGCTTCAGTCTGCTTGCAGCAAACCTGCGCGAAACCTTTTTGTACTCGACGAACCTCGAACGCCCGGAGAATTCCGAATGCCGCCCGATAAGTGCGTCCATTGCGTGGAAAGGTGCGCATTATTTCATTGCGGAAACTTCTTCGTCAAGCGAAAAGCTTGGATTTCTTGCGAAACTCAGGCATACACACTCAGCATTGCGCACTTGCCGCGCGGTCTGCTGCCGCAGGCTCGATATACTTTGCTCACAATTCTTTTTGCCCGCGGATGTCATGCATCCCGCAGTTCGCATTTTTCTTCCTGAGGCTATATGACCCAGACCGCATCCTCAACCGACCCCAAGGTGCTTGTCCAGCGCCTGCTCGCCCCTATTGCGGACGACATGAAGGCGGTTGACGACTATATCCGCGCTGAGCTTGCAAGCGACGTGAGCCGCATGCATGAAATCAGCGAATACATCACCAGCGCCGGCGGAAAGCGCATGCGTCCTGCGCTCCTTATTCTCATCAGCCGAGCGCTGGGGTATAAGGGCGACCTCTGCTGCTATCTCGGCGCAACCATTGAGCTCCTGCATACCGCCACACTGATGCATGACGATGTGGTTGATGAAAGCAATCTTCGCCGAGGCCGCCCTACTGCCAATGCCCGATGGGGCAACGGCGCAGCCGTTCTTGTCGGCGACTTCCTCTATACCCGCTCCTTCCAAATGATGGTGCGGGCGGGCAATCTTCGCGTCATGCAGGCGCTCGCCGATGCCGCCAACCGCCTCTCCGAGGGTGAGGTTGTGCAGATGGTCAATGCTCATGACCCGTCGGTTGACGAAACCCGATACTTCCGAGTGATTGAACGCAAGACGGCCTGTCTCTTTGAGGCCGGTGCCCGAATGGCTGCTGCCATTGCCGAATGCAGCAAAGAGCAGGAAGAAGCCGTTGCGCAATATGCTCTGGCGCTCGGCAACGCTTTCCAGATTGCCGATGACATTCTCGACTACACGGGCGTTGCCGCCGATATTGGCAAGAACCTCGGCGCAGATCTTCGCGAAGGGAAAATGACGCTCCCGCTCATCTATACGCGTGAACTCACAACGCCCGAAGGCCGAGCACTCATCGACGAGGCTGTTCGGAAAGGCGATGGCCCCTTTGACAAAATCACAAAGCTTGTAGTAGACTGCGGGGCTCTTGACCGATGCAGTCTTCGAGCGGAAGCCGAGTTAGAGAGAGGCCGTCAGGCTCTTGCAAAACTTCCTCCTTCCATTTTCAACGAAAGTCTGCTAGAATTACTGTCCTTCACTGTTAGACGTGATCGATAACGTCAAATCGGTAAAGACCTCGGGGTGTAGCTCAGCCTGGTAGAGTACTACGTTCGGGACGTAGGAGTCGGAGGTTCGAATCCTCTCACCCCGACCAGGATTCTTAAAAAGGTCGTCGCAAGACGGCCTTTTTTGTTGTGTCTAACTCTACGGCCCTCCTGCGGCTCTAGGGAAGACAGTCGCCATTACGGCGCGTAAAGGCTCGTCTGCCATTCCTAAACCCCGTGTACAGCTCTTGACGGATGTCCACCAAGATGTACACCATAGAAGCGCGATTACCGGTGAAAGCGATTTCCGCCCGGATTTTTTGTGTACATCAGGAAAGGAGCCTGCTGAGATGCCAAGAGTTGCAGAGAGGATGACAGAAAAGCGCCTGCGGAGCCTGACGAAAGGTTGCTCCTGCGGCGTCGTTCCGGGCCTTGAGGTGCGCGTGCGCACTCTGGGCGACGGGAGCACGGCAAAGTACTTTTTGCTTCGTGACCGTGCGACGGGTAAGGCGTACCAGATCGGACAATATCCGAAGGTCTCGCTCTCTGAAGCATTCAAGACTGCGGCCGAGTGGCGCGAAAAGATTAAGGCGGGGATTGATCCGGTTGCTGAGAGAAAGGCGCTGCGCATGTCTCTTCAGTCTGAGGAGCCCGCGCCGGCTGTTCTGACCGTCCGGGAGATGGTCTACGGGTGGATTCGGTTCAATGAGGAGCGGGGGAGATGGAAGAACGCTCGCAAGCCGAAGGAGCGAGTGTGGGATGGGTACTGCAGCAACCACTTCGCGCCGGACTTTCTTTCGATGCCGGCGAAGGACGTGACTGCTGAGCTTCTATACGACGAGTTGGGGGAGAAGTGGCGCACCATGATCGATACGCCGGAGAGGATTCTGAGCGATATGCGTAATGCCTACGACTGGGCAATGCGGCAGGAGATGATTCCCGTAATGATGAATCCGGCCCGTGTAGCCGGAGGGAAGCTCGGCGATATGCTGTCCCTCGCTCGTCCCGAGGGCGGCCATGAGCCCGCGCTGCCGCCTAAGCGCATGCCGGCTTTCTTTGCTGAGCTGATGAAGCTCGTGCCGCGCAGTCAGTCTGCGCGCTGTCTGGCCTTCGCCATTCTCACGTCGGCCCGCAATTCAACCGCCAGAGAGGCCACGTGGGATGAGATTCAGCAGGACGATGAGGGACAGTGGTTCCACGTCATCCCGCGCGAGCGGATGAAAATGAAGTCAGACAAGATTCCTTTTGACCGGAAAACGCCGCTCTGCGCTCCGGCGAAAAGTCTTCTGGACACCGCGCCGCGCTTTCCGGGCGAAGGCCGCAACTTCATCTTCCCGAATATCAATCAGGGGAACATGTCGCCCTTCTCGCTCGATGCGGTTCGCTCGTTACTGAAGAGAATGCACGACAGGCAGCGCGCGAAGGATGGCATAGGGTGGGTCGATCCGGAGCAAAAGGCGAAGGACGGTAAGCCGAGGATTGTCACCCTTCACGGTCTAGCGCGGGCCACGTTCAACACGTGGGCGAAGGACGCGAAGGGCTACGGCCATAAGTCCTTCTCCCGTGACCTGCGGGAAAGCTGTCTCGATCACCGCAATGAATCGTACCAATGCGCCTATGACCGTGAACAGGCGTTGGGCGACATGAGAGAGGTTTATGACGCTTGGGGAAAATATTGTTGTGCAATGTTGACAATAACTCCAAAAGTGATATGATTTCACCTAATCAGTGAATTCGCTGATTCAAAGAGGAAAACAAGATGAAGATTAGTGAGTATGGCAAGCTTGTCCGAAAAGGTCGGATAGATGCTGGTGTCACCATGCTCGATATGGCTCGAAGCATTGGTGTTGCTCCTTCGTATCTCAGTGCTACGGAAGTTGGTTCGAAGAAAATATCTCCGAATTTTCTCGAGAAGGTTGAAAAATTCTTCGCTACACGGGGGATGACTATTTCAGGTCTTCATGAGGCGGCAGACGTTTCAAATCGATCAGTGTCTCTTGAAGGCCTGTCGACAGCTCAACAATTCCTTGTTGCAGGTTTTGCCCGCGTAGATATGTCACAAGAAAAGCTTGAAGAATTTGCCCAGCTTTTGGCTGGATCAAAGCAAAGGGGGCGTGAATGAATTTCTGTCGGGGTTATAAAGTTCCTCCGCGATCGATCCTAAACATCCGACAAATCGCAGAGCATGTTCGAGAGGTAGTGGGTGACCCGAAAAACGCCATGGGGCAGATTCTCGAAGAGTTGCTTTATAGCGGAACTCTCGACGTTGTGCCAAACGACGATCCTCGCCTTGCTAGAGGTGTTGAAGCTGTGTACATTCCTGAAGACAAATGCATTCGTCTTCGAGATTGTGATTATGAGGCGTGCATTTTAGGAACTCGAACACGTTCAATGTTTACATTCTGGCACGAATTCGGGCATCTGATTTTGGGACATGAACGATCTTTCAGTCGAGAAGAGTCGCAAGAGCACAAGGCATATGAGGACTCGGAGTGGCAGGCCAATACTTTTGCTGGTGAGCTCTTGATGCCGTTTGCCATCATTGAAGCAGAGGGTTTGATTTTGCCTGAAGAACTAACAGAAAGATTCGGAGTTTCGTTTGAGGCAGCGAGAATCAGATTAAAGCAATTAAAACGGATATGAGAAAGGCGTTGAAGAAATTGCAATTCTTCAACGCCTGGAGGGTGGTCGCGAGCGAGTCACCCATTGATGTCGGTTTCAAGACTCCATCATTATGAGTTCGGTGGAGAACGATGTCAAGCTCATAGCTCGCTCGTGGAGATTTGCCATATGGCTCATCCCACGAAGAAGGCCCGAAAGGGCGTAATGAAGCTCGTGTTTTGCACTGTTTATCGTCATTGGCGTACAGGGAAGTTAATGCGAGCTTCTGATTATGGCTACAAGGCTTGGCCGTTTAAGGTTAGAGTCCCTGTAGTTTAACCGCAATAACCCCGCCAGCACGACGCTGAGCGGGGTTTTGCTTACGCAGTTTCTTTCACTTGCTCCGTATGGTTGCCTATCAGTGGAGTGGTGGCGGGTTCAAGGTTTGCAACCCACTTTTGGATGTCTTCAGCTTTGAATCGAGCAACCTTAGGACCAAAGTAAACCGGTCGCGGGAAGGTGCCCAGCTTTACTAGTTTCCAGACGGTTGATGTTCCGATCCCACAGGAGGCTGCTACTTGTTTGACATCAAGCATCAATACCCCAATGGGAGATATGTCAGTAGTATTCCTAGCTCTCATTTTGTGATCTCCTTTTGTTCGTAGCAGCAAGATGAGCTTTCAGTGCCCTCATCTTCGAGCTCTTTGATTCGTCTTTCAATTAACACGATGAATGCAATGGTGTTTTGAAGGGCTTCGCCTTCTTCGATCAGTTCTTCAGCCCGTTCTCTACATGCCTCGATGTCCGAGTAAGGCAGGCACAAACGTAGCCTGCTTGCTTGTTCTCTCAGCTCGTCGATGGTGAGATCATTAAAGTCCATCGTTCTTCTCCGACTATTTCTTCAAAGCTCAGGTTTCTTCTTGTTTCCGCGCTTTCTATCAATCTCACGCCGATAGACTCGGTTGCAGCGATTGCGATAGAACGTGCGCAGCTCTTTCGGGAAACCTCACGCCGGTGATCTCCTTCATGGATGAAGATCGCCATTCGAGTGAGCATCTCTGCAAGGATCGTCCAGAGGCCGGTATCGGCAGTCTTTTTTCCTCGCACCGCAGCTTTCATTTGCAAGACACTAAATTCCGTCACCAACAGCATTGCGTACATGTATTCACGCAATGCATCAGACTGGCTTGTCTCAGCGTCTTTTGCATACTGCGTTAGGGCTCTCAACGATGAGAGGGGGTAGTTGCTACTCACTTTAAAAATCTCCGTATAGTTTCCTGCCCTACACCCTAGGAAGTCATTACGTTCGCCTCAGAGTGCAGGGCAGGAAAAGCGGTACGATCAGACGTCTAAATATTTCTGAAGGAGGTTTTTGACGTCATCATCAATGATTGGTTCTGGGGGTACGCCTGCTCGGACATGCTTCATCCAAAAGTCGAAGCACCGAGTAGCGATCATTTGAATGATCGATTCATTCCGGTCGACTGCGTAGATGCGAAAGTCTTGGCCGCCGATCAATACAGCGACATAACAAAGCTTTGCGGCAGTGACTGCCATGTACCACTGAACTTGTGTTTCGTAATAGAGCGGGATCTTGTGTTTGGAGGTGATCTCCCTCTTGATGATCTCTGCTTCTTGCGAAAGTCCCCAGTGTTCAGCCATCAAGGCATTCGCAGTCTTGCATTCGAGCAAGGTGTCTGTTGTCAGCATCAATTTTTGGACGTTCCAGATTGACGCAGGATTTGTGAGGCGAACATCGGCAGAAATCCGGTGATTGATCACTGCTCTGTCGATGTTTGCTAGCGCCCACTGAGTTGGAGTGCTAGTACCTATGTAGTGATCGAGGTTAGAAGCAAGCTGGTGGTAGACGCGCTGAATCATGAATCCAGTTCGTTTTGAAAATTCTTGAGCCACGATGCTCTCAAGTTGAGTCCCCCAGTAAGCAGCCTCGCTAGGTGCTCGGTCCTCGGTGATTTCTGTGGTCTTCTCTCTGTAGATGTCAAGAGGAGTGCGGTATGGATTGATACCGAGAATTGCAGCAACATCAGATCCACCGATACCTTTTTGTCGAGCCTTAAGCCATTCAATCCGATTAGTCACGGTGCGCTCCGATGAAGGCAAAGAGAATCCAGGTGATGAGGTTTCTGAGCATGGTTGTTCTTAGCTTTGATGCGCCAATCAGGCAATAGAAGGAAGGAGTGAAGTCGCCACCGATTGCCGCAGGCACGCATAGTTCTCAGGTAATAGTGTTCGGCGCCGTCAGTCCAGAGATCCAAGCAGCGAGTGTTCGTCACTGGGTGAAGTCTCTTGGCCAGTTCCTTGGCGCGAGTGCCGAAGAAGTAGACGGGCTTCATGCGGCATTCCTTTGAAAGAAAGCGAGGATGCGAGCGATGAAGGTCTTTGAATGCGTCGGCGGCTGCGCAGCTTTTCTAGCTTTCTTTGCACGTGCTGACCGCGTTTTGATTGCTCTACGTGCATCACGACTCAATTCGTGCTTAGGGCGCCGATGTGGGTGGGAGGGAATACTCATCATGCAGGCTCCTCATTACGCCCCGCGGGACTTGTAGAAATTGTGCCAATCCTGAACGAGTTGGCTGAATTCCTTGGTCTTGCTGATTTTTTTACTTAGCCACGATTCAAAATCCTCAAGTGAAGGATCTTTGACGCAGCGGCTGTACCATTGGTAAACGATAATTGCCTCACGTCCGCGGGCTGCGATTGCTTCTTGGGTCGCTAATTCGAGTCTTGCGCCCAGAGCAACATTCAAAGCGGCGCCGCCAACTAAGTGTTGCAGCGCGGTGGTGATGACTTTGACGTTCATTGGCTGAACTCCTAAAAAAGTACGTAACCATTAAGAACTGCCCACTGCATGAGCAGGCAGAGTGAGATACCGAGAGCGCTGATACCGGCGCCAGTCAGAAAGGCGCAGAAGATGATTGCGGTATCGCTGAACCCAGTACGTTCGTTGTGGCCGAGAAGTTTTTTCAACGTCATGTCGTTCTCGGAAAAAAGAAAGGCCCCGGCAGGTGAGTGCCGAGGCCTATTAAGAAAATTAGGTGATTACGCGGTTAAGCGCTTGGGCTGTTGCGAAGCCCAGTGTTGGTAGCACGAGAGATCTTTCACCGAGTATCCCTGCTTGGCTAGAGCATCTTCCATAAAGCCAAGTCCCAGATCATTAACGGCTTCCCAAAAATGAGCTGCGAGAGGGGATTTCACGCGGCGCAAGAGCGCTAAAAAGAGATTCAGATCGTCTCGAAAGAGATATCGCCAGTAATAGATAAAGACAACGATTTTCTCGGCCATAGCCTCGTCGATCACGATCGATCCCTCGGGGATTGTCGGCGCCGGAAGCTGCGGCTTAAGCGTGCAGGTTTCGATGAGCGCGAGTGCAGCTTTCATCTGATCGTGGCGCAGGTCTTTGTAGCTCGCGATCTTGAAGTAGTCGTATAGGGCGTTGTAGATCGTTTGGTAGTGAATCGAGCTATTCTTTGCGCGGGATTTCACAGCCTTGCGAATCTCGTATTGCTCTTCACTGGAAAGCGTGTTCGATGCCGTGGCCACTTCATAATGGCCGTTCTTGCGAATGGCGGGAAGAACTTCGGACGTAACCCAACGCTTGAAGCGCTTGGCAGATTCGAGCTTGGAGCCGAAGATCAGAGCGTAGAGGCCGGACTCGTTGACGCAGTTGACCGTCTGGATGCGGTTGAGCTTGTCGATGATTTCAGACTTGATGAGGTCTTCGGGATCAACGTGATCTTTGATCGCTTTGCTAGAGTTTGCGTATCCAAGCGATGAACAGATGTCGACTGCGACGAAAAGCGGGGATTCGGGCGCACCAAGAGTGCGGACGGCATTATTCTCGAAAGAGAATATCGTGGGGATAGACATTCAAGTCTCCTATGTGTTTTTTAACACCGCGCACACTGACGCCAATCAGTGGTGGGCGGACTTGCGAGTTGGCGTACCGGCACATAGGAACCAGCCTCCCGAAGGAGCTCGCAAGCCCACCCAGAATTCGGAGACTTGCAAGATGGCATAACGATTCGTTACCCCATCTGGTGGGTACGCGAAACGCATACCCAATGCGCTCAGACAACAAAAAAGCCGCTCGATTAAACGACCGGCGCTGAGCGCCTATGCGTTCGGGACGCCAATCCCGACCACATCTTTTTCATGTGGTGAGGAAAGTATGCACCAAAAGTGGCCACGTGTCAACCATTCCGCCCGTTGTGAAAAATAATTCTCACCACGGTATATCAACCATTAAATCCGATTACCCAAAAATACCAGCCTTAGGCCGTTGCGATTGACGGAAGCTTCAAGTATTTCGGATAACTGCTTGTATGGATTGAAATGATGGATAACGCGGAATCTCTGTTTGTCTCTGGAGCCTCTTTTCGTGGGGTGTCGACCTGCGTTCGGCGTCTCAAACTCATGTCTGATGCGGCCAATGATATAAGCGCCGTTGTCAGAAGCCAATACGAAGAGTTTTCAGAGCTAAGCGAAGTTGAATTCGACGGTCGTTACAAGGTGGAATCAGACGAATGCTTTTCCATCAGCGACTATGTTGATGCCGATGGAACATTCGCGTCGTTTCAGGAAATCATTAATGGTAACTGTAGCGATGTACTGAAAAACACGGATTCCTTAAGCGAATGCCGTGCTCTATTGTTCCGAGCGCCACAATTACCTAATCTGGTGCTAATTCAGCGCTTCACCAATTCTTATCTCGCTAAGCGCGATCGTTGGTTTGGTTTCGGTTGCAGCGACTCAGTCAGAAAAATCGAAGAGTCCGCATTCACTATTGCATCGTCGCTTTCAGGGGTCTATGACCTCGAGTCAAAAAGATTGCGTTTTAAAAGTGTTCAGAACATCCGCGCGGTCCTTCCGGGGTTTTCTGATCAGTATGCGCCCGGAGCGGACAAGACGACCATTACAACCTTCTTCCGACAGCCAATCTTCGATCAAGATAGTGCAGACAAAGTCCAAGCGCTTGATTCGATGAAGGTGGCTCGCTTGGTATGGCTACTAAAAGAGCAGGACGCCCCTCTCGAAAGAAGGCTGGCTACTTTTCAGAAATACGATGAAATTCTCAACCTGAACTCAGTCAGAAATGGAAAAATCATTGTGAGCACAGAAGTGCGCAAAATGGAGGTGATTCTTCGCATTTTGTTGGGGGATGTGTTTGAAGACAATGGACGAATCTATTTAAGCAACTCGAAGAGGCCAATCGAACGATTTGCGTGATGAGCTTGTCTTTACTTACGAGATCACCACGGACTGGCGTTCTTCGAGCGCCGCTCCGGGGATGGTCTCGCCGTCCTTGAGCGCCTTCTTCAGCGCTACTTTGTCCGGATCGATCGTCGTCTTGATGCGCCTGAAGGCTTCGGGAAGGGCCTCAAGGTCGAGCACCTTGACGGCTTGCGTCGTGCCGATGCGAAGAGACACCATGACGCCTTTGACCTTTCCGCCCATAGCTTCGAGCGCGGGCATCATGTAGGCCTTCAGGCGCTCGGACTTGTTCTCCAGTGCCTTACGGCGCTTTGCAAGACGCTCTTCTTCAGCCTTGATAGCTTCGGCTTCGGCCTTGAGTTCGCGGCAGTAGCAAGCCGTCCCTTCGAGCTTTTCAGCTGCTGCGGTGGTGTACTCCGCGTAGGCGGCAAGGGCTTCGCCATCGACCTCACCCGTATCGGGATCGGCGTCGAGGCGGTCGAGAAGTTCGCGCAGCGCGCCGGGGATTTCGTAAATTTTCATTTTGAGTGCTCGCAAAAAAGCCCCGGTGGTTGACCGGGGCTGAATGGTTGTTAGAAGGGCATGTCGTCATCGACTGGCGGATCAGGCGGCATAGAAGCTGCGCTGGAGGTCTGTGCCTGCGTTCCTCCGTCAAGCTTGCGCACCGCCTTAGGATGCTCCTTCAGGTTCTTAAGAAGCGCGGGGATAGCCGTGGCTTCAGTCGCGCCCGAATCGATCTCCTTAGCGGTTCGACCGGTGGCCGGATCGAATGCGCGTCGGATCGTCATGTCGTTGGCGATCTTTACCTCCCCTAGATAGAGGTATTCGCGGGGCTCTGCTTCAAGGACGAGGCCGATTGGCTTTCCTTCGATCGCCTTTCCGCGATAGCCCTTCACGATCTCGCCTTTCATGGTGCGTACCTTGCCTTCGACCCATTCGACCGACTCGGTTTTGGAGCAAAAAAGCATGGACTGGAAGATACCCATACCAAAAGCCTCTTCGCCGTCGCTTTTGACGATGCAAAGCGAGAGCCACGCCGTGGCTCCATCATTCGATTCGAAGTAAAACCGGAGCATCGCGGCTCCGTTCTTCGTTTCGTACTGCTCTGCCTGCAGGATCTTTCCTTTGTAAGCCCCAGTTTCAAAGATGCGGGCCGGGGTTTCGCTCCTGATGGCAGATACCTTGTCGGCCTTGATAGTTCCGATGATCATTTAGATTCCTTTGCCGATTCTTCGGCGGGTGTTGAAATTCCGTAGTACTCGCAGATGGCCTTGTCGACCTCTGCAAGGTCGTTGTCGATCTCGTCTTCTTCGAACATCCCAAGAGGAGATTTCACGGTGTCGAAGCCTGAGTTGTGAGTGCGAAAGAGGTACTTGCCCTGATCGACCGCTGTTCGAAGGACGGTTGTGAACATCCCTTCAATGACGATCTTTTCGTCCAGCATCTGCCCGATCGTTTTGATGCGCGTCACGCCATCCTTGACCACCGTGTGCGCAAGGAGATAGACGCGTTTTGCATCGTCGAGCTCTGAAGCGGTCTTGGCGAGATCGAACCCGCAGCCGCCGATCTGATTCCACTTGTCATAGCCTCCGACGTTCCGCAACTCCATCATTCTGAAGGATAGGAAGTACTGCCAATCGTCGATGACGATGATCTCCTTTGAGGTCTCCTTCATGGACTGAAGGATGAAGGGGACGTTGGACGTGCAGAGGATGTTGCCGCCACTCAGGCGTGAGAGCTCTTCTCGCTCTCGCTTGTTCTCGACAACTTTTTTAGTTCCGAGCTGAACAAACTTCCAGCCAGTTGACCTGAAAGGAAGCGGTTTTTTGACCGGTTGGATGATTAGCGTTTTGGTTGGATCGATATTGCGAAGGGAGCAAGTCTTGCCTGACCCACTTTCGCCCAAAACAAGCGTTCCGTAGCTCATGTATGATTCTCCGTGTGGTTAAAACGCGAAGACTTCATCGAACTCTTTTCGCATGCGCTCGATGTCGTCTTCGTCTTGCCCGGACATAGGGAGGTTTGCGGAGGCCTGTTCGGCTTCCCAAACCTCTTTTTCTTTCTGGTCATTCGGTGTCATTTGAACCACCTTTCCAAGATGTAGCGAATGAGGTCGAAAAAGCCCGCCTGTTTGGGGGCGGGCTGTGCGGTTGTTCGCAGCTGTTCGGCCGCTCTTGGTCGTCTGGCGGCCCCGGCGCGCTTCTGCTTCCGGCTGCTTGAGCCATTCGGCCCGGTCTGCTGAGTCGGTTGTCATCGGAAAAATCTCCCTAGTAAAAAGGCGAGCCCCTGGAGGAAGCTCGCCTTGGTGTGTTTCGTTGCTTTGGTCTTGCGCTCTCTCGCTCGGGCGTTGCGCGCTGCGCATGCCCTGCGCTGGCGCTTGCTGAGCTGAGAGCGATGCCGGTGCGGGTGCTGGGGGATGGTCATTGCGGTTCCTTCTCTGAGCGGGTGAGGTCACTCCAAAGCGCGAAGAGTGCGAGACGCTTTGCGCCTAGCTTGGCGTCCAGTTCACCTATCAGGCGATGAACTTCATCTTCCTTGCCCTCCTCGTAGCGCTCTCGGATGATCGAGAGCTCTCCGGTCTCGTCCTTAGACCAAGCGTGAGACTCGCGGAGCTTCTTGAAGATCTGAATGAGCTCCTTTTTGGTGCGCCTGATCATGCGGCGTCCTCAGCACGGTCGCGCTTGTTCTCCTCGTACTCGTACTGAGACCATTCCTTGCAGGCCCGGTCGGCCTTGTGCAGGATGCGGTCGATTACGTCGAAGAACTCCCCGCCCTTGGCGGCCTCGCGGTCGAACGCTTCGCGGAACCCCTCGACGTTGTACAGGGAGCGCTCGAGGACGCGGCGTGCGCGGGTCTCGCGGTCATGGCCGGAGAGGAGCGCCCACCACACCCCAAGTTCGTAGAGATCGCGGTAGAAGTCGATCTCGAGCTCAGCCGCGCCGGAAAGGATGCGGGGGATGAATTCGTATTGCATAGTGAACCTCAGTTGGTTGCGAGGTAGCGAAGGAGGAAGGAGCCGCCGTAGATGACGAGGCACATCGTCGCGAAGAAGATGACCCCGCCGATGACGCCGATCATCTGAGCTTGATGCTCTCTGGCGAGCTCAGCCGGGGTAAAGCCCTTGGCCGGGCGGCCCGTCAGCGCGTCGAGCAGGAATTCCGTGAACTTGGTCATTTGCGGCTCCTCATCTGGTGAGCAAGTGCAGCACCCGCCGCGAAAGCGAAGCCCTCGCGGTCTTCAATGTCCTCGTCAATGTCGAGGAGCTGCTGGAGGTGTCCGCGAAGAAGAGCAGCAAGCTCCACGTCGGCCGTGTAGATCGCCTTATGGATCACGCTTCGGAACCCCTTGCAGGCCTCCCACATGTCGGCGTGGTTGAACAGCCGGAAGTCCACGAGGGTTTTGTAGGTGCTCATGTCGTGCTCAAAGAAAAGCCCCCAGCGCGCGAAACGCTGAGGGCGTGAAAAGTGGTAGGTCAGGTTCAAGCCGTCTCCCGGAGACGTGCCTTGCATGGGGGCGCAGCATTCTTGGAATAAATGCCGAGGAAGCGGCTTGAAGCTGGGCTCTCAGAGGAGAGCATGAAAAAGCCCCCGCACCTTTCGGTACGAGGGCCTGATTGTTCGCGTCAGCGGTTAGTGACGATGCTTTGGGGGAAGACCGCGAAGTAGGTACAGGGCGAATGCCGCACCGATTACGCCAAAGATGGCTACTAGCGTCCATAAGTCCATGTTCATCGCTCCAAAAGGTATGTGAGTAAGAGGCTGACCGCCAAGAACCCCAGTCCAATCAACGCCCCTTGGAAGTTGTACTGGAAAAGCCCTAAGGCCAGACCTGCAACACCTACTTTCTCATAGATGTCGGCGATCCTTTTCACTAGAGCGCGTTTTTGATTGTCAGTAAGTGTCACGTCGTGTCCCCGTGTGTCTCTTCAATCCATTATACGAAAAGTCAACCTCAGACCACTCTTGCGAACAGGCTGAAGTTGGAATCTCCCTCTGGGGTAAGCTGAACTTGTCGCGGCTCTCACAGTGCGACTTTGTTCAACTACCTCAGAGGAGAAAACATGAGTGTTTATGACGTGCTTGCTCAAGCGATTGAGGAGCGCCGGGTGGTGACATTCACATACGATGGATTCCTGCGCGTCGTTGAGCCTTTCTTGCTCGGCACCACCACCGCAGGGCGTTCCGCGCTGCGCGCTTACCAAACAGCAGGCGGTAGCAGGTCAGGCACAGTGCCCGGGTGACATCTGTTCTCGCTTGGCAAAATCGTTGGCCTAACCACATGCCAAAAGCAATTCTCCGGTGAGCGACCGCTCTACAACCCCGCTGACGAAGGTATGCAATCCATCGGCGTTCATATTTAGCCTGAGCGCCGCAGTTACACGGCCCCGGCGGAAGCGCGGGGCCGTTGTGAACTGCACAATCGCTGTCGTGTTGAATCATGGCGTTCTCCTTCAGATTCAAGCCGCCTCCTCCCTGTTCAGTCGCAGGGAGGAAAACGGGAAGCGGCTTGAATCTGAGCGCTTTGGGTCTCCTTCGGAGTAAGGTAGAGAAGTCCGGTCACATGGACGTTCTTTAACCCAAACTCCGAAGGAGGAAACTCATGGAAGAAAAAGAGTTTTTCACCCGAGAACAGGCGGCAATGCTCATTTCTCAGCTCATTCAACATGGCGCGATTGCCTTTCCGATAAGCCGCGAACAGTTAGCCTGGCTCACCAACGAAGAGCGCATCGAACGCCTCGACGCTATCGGCGAGACATTGCTTGCCCTGCTTCGTCAGATGACTGGGAAGCCGGATCTCAAGCCATCTGAATCCGAAGGATTGCTCAGAGAGGTGAAGCGCCTTGAAGAGGATCCTGATCGTCCGAATCCTCCGGATGAGGAGAATCCTTTCTAAGCACAGCGGCGCGTTCGCGCTGCGCTTCCGCCAAGGCGTAGCAGGTTTCAGAGGCGGCGACTAAGTCTTTAAAGGCTTCAGTCGCCGTCATCCCTCTGCTGAGGATGGCGGGATAGTTGTCGATAACGATCTGCAGGAAGTAGAAAAAGTTGACTTCTTGACGTTTCATGATGAATCCTCTTGGATGGATTGCGGAGTTAGGTCAGTCAAAGAGCTTTCCGGAGAAAGTGCTTTGATTGGCCTCCCCGTCCGGGTGCTGAGGGCTTCGGAAAGCAGGCTCAGCACCAGGTCGGGGGCGTGTCTGGAAGGATCGACCCAACGCCCCTTTTCGGCGTCTTCTTCTAGGTAGGCTGCACTGCCTCGATTCCTTCCGGCTCCGGCTCTTCACCGTCGCTTGCCCCACCCGGCTTCCGGCCGGAGGGGGGAGTTTGCATTCGAAAAAGCTTTTTGCTCTCTCGACAAAGCAAACTTTACACGTGCAAGCAATGAAAAGCAAGTTAAACTTGCCTGTAAGCCGTGATAAAGGCAAGTTTATTTTGACCGAAGTCAAAAAAAAGGCCCGCTCTATGGCGGGCCAAGTCGGGGGGAAGAGGGTTACGTGCGGAAGCCGTTAAAAACAAAAATCACGCGTCCATGTATATGAGCTCCCTCTAATTCATCTCTGGTCAATGTGGTCGGTGGATAGGCGGGATTGTCAGAGATAAGCGTCAATGATCTGTTGAAATTGATCTGCACACGCTTAATGAATACATCCTCGCCGTTGATAAATACGTAAATTCCATCTCCGCGTGCTTCAGTCTGATGCGTGTCCACAAGTACCAATCCGCCCCTGCTGATAGTTGGCTCCATGCTGTCGCCTGCGGCGCTAATGATCTCGAATTGACCTTCGCGAATACCGTGTACGCCGGGCAGTGATCTTAAGAATTCATCAGAAAACTGCATCGCACCGACATTATTGGCTTGATATGCCGGCGAACCAGCCCCGCACGCCCCGTATGCATCAAGAACCGGAACTACCGTCCACCCCGCTCGGGATGGCACTGCAGAAGAGTTAACGGCCGGCATATATGCTGGTTGGTCGTAGCTTTCATCGCCGGTGATTTGTCCGGGAGTTACGCCTAAAAAGTCCGCCAATTTTGAGAGCTTTTCAAGGCGAGGATTCCCTTTAGTTGCCCACCTCTGAACCGCTTGCCGCGTGACCCCGAGAGCCTCCGCGACCTGTGCGTGAGTAAGCCCCTTTGCATTCAGGATGGTCTGTAAGTTGCTCGGCATAAATCCTCCATAGCGCTAGTGTCAGGAAAACTTGCGTACCTCGCAAGCAAGTTAATCTTGCGCTATACTTTGCTTTAAAGCTAAAACAACTTGCTATAAAGCAAAACGCTATGACAGAAAAAAGCTCTAATGCCGTACAGAGGGCGGTGGAAAAACTGGGGAGTCAGAAAGCTCTGGCAAAGGTATGCACCCCGGAAGTCTCCAGACAGGCGGTTGCCTTTTGGATAAAGCTGGGGTACGTGCCGGCAAGGCATGTCCCGGCTGTAAATCTCGCCACCGGAATCCCGAGAAGCGAACTTAATCCGCTTTTCAAGTGAGGCAACCTTGGCCTATAGCTTCATCGACACGCTGTTTGCCAACGGCGACGATATGGACCCGAGCCCTTTTTGGGTCTTGATGGCTCTGTGCTGGTTTGTCAATGAGAAAAAGGCGACTGGTACTACGGGTGCCTGTTGGCCATCGATCAAGAAGATCGCTGCTAAGGCACACGTGTCAGAGCTGACAGCGCGCAAGTCGATCAAGGTGCTTATGGAAAAGAAGTTCATCACAGCGCATCAACCTCCCGGGAAGGTGCGTGTCTTTTACGTCGATTTTTCGCGAATCAAAGAGCTAGCAGGGGGTAAAGATCTTGAAGGGGTTAAGGATGTTTCAGGGGTTAAAGATCTTGAAGGGGGCCCCTTAAAGATGTTGAAGGGGAGGGGTGAAAGATCTTTACCCCCTCCCCTTAAAGATCTTGAAGCCGAACAGGGAAATAACAAGGAAGAGAACAAGGAAGGTAAGGCTCACGCTTCGCGTTCGCTGCCCGTCGCGCCGCCGCCTCCCGGGTTGGATGACGAAGCCGAGGCCGAGTGGAACGACCTGACCGCGCGAGCTGCTCTCGAAGCAGACTCGATGCCGGAGGACGTTTTCTCTCCTGACGCTCAAACACCCATCGAGAACATCGATGCGCGCTTCGATACGGCATCCGATTCGATTTTTGGCACCGACACACCAACCGAGAATCAGAACGCCGCAGAACGCAAATCTGAAGCCATTTCAAAACCGAAGCGCAGAAAGCGAGTTGCTTTGACGCTCACTGAGCTTCCGATTGACTGGCGGATCTACTGCGAGAAAACGGCACCAGAGCTCAATCCTGATCGCGTTTGGGATGACTTTTCTGACTTCTGGCAGAACAGAGCGAAAGACCCGTTTTGCGTTGATTGGTCGCGCACTTGGCAGACCAACATCCGCAAGCTCCATGCGCTTCCAAACAACGACTTTCGAAAAGCTCCTCAGCTCAAAGCAGAAATCGCACAGGCCGCACAGGCCAAGCCGTCTCGCTTCATGACCGCACAGGAGCGCTATGAGGCCGAGCTTGATCGCTTAGGTCAGATTTCCGATGAGGAGTACTACGCCCGCATTGATCGTGCAGGCGAGGAATTTGTGCGCCGCGATAAAGAGCGTGCCGCCCGTCTGGCTCAAGAGAAAGCCAAGAAAGAGAAGAAACTATGACAACGACATTCACGACGCTTCACGATGCTGCCGCAACGCTCGTCCCGCCCATGCAGGTGCATGAATTCAACTGCCCTACGCATGGCAAGCAGGTCTACAACGCCTACATGCGCAACGGCCGTTTTGCCGCCCCTCACTGCCCCATCTGCCGAAAAGTAAGGGCTGAGGAAAGGGCGATCCTCGTGGCGGTTAAGGACGACGCCGAACGCACGTGTCGTTCTCTGCAAAACCTTTTCGGAGAGTCGCTCGGCGGCGATCTTTCATCGCGCGATATGACCTTTGCCCGATTCACCACCTCCGGATCGCCATACGTCACAAAAGCTCGAGATTTGTGTCGACGCTTTGCGGATCGATTCCTGATCCGCGAAATCGAAAAAGAGCGCTTGCGTGAAGCTGGAAATTCCGATTGGCGCAAAAAAAATGCTTTGGGTATTTGCCTTCAGGGTGATTGCGGCGTAGGCAAGTCCTTCCTCGCAAATTGCATTCTTAATCGTCTTACGGAAATAGGAACCCCCGGCTATTTTGTGTCGTGCCCAAGCCTCATGCAGGCGATTTTTGATCTGCCTTTCGGTGATAAGTCCAGAGCTGTCGCGCTGCTCTGTCACACATCCTGCCTCGTCCTCGACGACGTAGGTGCGCAGTCTTGGAAACCGCCAGAGCAACAGCTGCTTTTTCAGATCATAGAAGGACGCGTCAATCAAGGCCGCCCCATCGTCGCAACGTCGAACCTCAAACGTCCGCAGATGGAGTCTTGTCTAACGACCCGAACAGCCCAGCGACTTACTGCTTCAACACTCGCGATCGACGCGTTTGGCTGGCCCAACATACGCATGAAAGACCGTAAGACGCTCACGCTTGACAGCAGTGAGGATCTCTTTTGATGGCGCCAGCCGCCTTCGATCAGAAGCGAGCTTGTATGCGATGGATCTACGCACAACGGCGACTAGGCCTGCCGCTCTCTCCGTACCACGTCGAACGAATCGTCGACGCGCTCGAAATGCAGATCGACGAGGTGCCCGACGAAATCGTAGACGACACGATCCTGACCTTTGGCATGAGCTCCTTTTTGATCTGCGAAGACTGCGGACTCCGGGTATATGGCCGGGATCACGATTTGATGCTCTGCGCAGCGAGTTCTGCCGCTCCGAAATCATCTCGCGACGCGCTGGTCAGTGGCCGGAAGTCGACTCCGTTCAGCTCGAATTCAACCGCAGCTATTTCAAGCGGGTAAGGGCTCGGTTCGAAGGAAATGATCCGGGAATTTTCTATCGGCACACCCACTCCCCAATCAGCTTTGACAACGCCTCACCAACTCCAAACACAACCGACGACGAGCGACCTTTTTGAGGACAAAAAATGAACGCCGCACAAATTGCATTAGTCGTTTTCATCTTGCTGGCGAACTACCTCGTGTTGGTTCCGGCACTCCTATCAACCTCTGCCGTCCCAACGCTTCTTCTCGGCATTTTTTGTGCGGCGGCACCTGTCGTTTGGGCAATCAACCGTTTCTTTATTAAGCACTAAAGGGGGCTTCCCATCATGAACAACATGAGCAAATTGACCATTGGATCCGCAGCCGGCATTTTCGCCGTTATCGCCGGCGGATACGCTCTCGCATCTCTTACAACCGTGCCGGCAGGTTATGTCGGTGTTCGTGTGAATCTTTACGCAGACAAGGGCGTTGACAACGAAGTAGTCGGAACTGGACGCTACTTCGTTGGCATTAATGAACAGCTTTACAAGTTCCCGACCTTCAACCAGCTGATCAGCTACGAAGAGCCCTTCACATTCCAAACTTCCGACGCGATGGACGTTCGCGCCCGCGTCGGCTTGGAGTACGCAATTGAGCCGGAAAAGGCGGCAACAATCTTCCAAACTTACCGAAAGGGCATAGACGAGATCACAGAAATCAACCTTCGCCAGTACATCAGCGATGCGCTCATCAAACACGCTGCCGGCATGGATATCAACGCACTAACTCAGGGCGGAAAGACGAATCTTTTGGAAAACGTTCAGAACGAGATTCGCGGAAAACTGGCACCTGTTGGTATTCGCATCGTAAAGCTCTCTTGGGTGACCGATCTGGTCTATCCAGAACAAGTAAAAGACTCAATCAACGCCAAGATCGAAGCAACTCAGCGAGCCCTTTTGCGAGAGAACGAAGTGGCTCAGTCCAAAGCGGAGGCACAGAAGCGCATCGAAGAAGCCCGCGGTATCGCTGAATCTACTCGACTTCGCGCTCAGGCCGAAGCCGATGCAATCGCAATCAAAGCTAAAGCGCTTCGAGACAACCCAGACATCATTCAACTCAACGCGATTGAAAAGTGGGATGGCAAGTTGCCCAACATGATGACCGCTGGCGGCACTGTTCCTTTCGTTCCGGTGAAGTGATGACAAGCGTTCTTATCGGCATATGCATGATCGTTTTCGCGTACCCAATCGCAATCTCGATCGGCTTGATTATCGGTATCCCTTTCGTTTTGATAGGCACTCTTTCCCTTGCATTAGCGCATCGGATCTTCATCGGTCCAACAGAAAAGTTCGATGCCCAATCGGTTATGAACAAGATTAGAGATGAAGCAGCGCCATTAATCGGGAGGATCGCTTTGTTCTCCAGTGTTTTGATCGGCATTGCCCTCATTGCCAAGGGAGTCATCGAATGACCGATCTTTTCAGCGCTTCAATGCGTCTTTACGGAGAACCACCGCACGCCTGCATTGACTGCGTGCACTTTGCAGGCGCGTTGCTGGACAAGGGAGGCTTCCTTTTTGCTCGCCGCTCTGGCTACTGCAATGTGCGCATAAAGCGAGGCGACTGGAATGTTCTTCAGCGCATAGACACACCGCGACAGTGCAAAGACTTTCAAGAAGCCGACGAGAAATTACGAGATAAACGCGCCAAGGCGCTCGCTTTCTACTCAAAAAAGCTACAGGAGAAATCATGAAAAGAACGCTGTGCTTTAGCGGACTTCCTTGGCCAGGAGTTCAGCTCTCACAGAACGGGCGCTCTCACTGGGCGAAAAAGGCTGCGCTCACCAAAAATGCGCGCACGGCGGCGGCGTACCTGTGCAGAGCCGCCATGGCTGGCCCTCTGCCCGTACTGAAGGCAGGAACAAAGCTGAATGTTCGGCTCATCGTTCTGCCGCCGGACAACCGCCGTAGGGATGAGTCAAACATGATCGAGAGATGTAAAGCCTATTACGACGGAATTGCGGATGCTCTCGAACTCGATGATTGTCTTTTTCATCATCGTGAACAAATTTGGTTGGAGCCGAAAAAACCCGGAAATATCTGCATTGAAATCGACTGGGAGGAGGAGGAATGACTGATGAAGAACTAGACGAATACCTGACAAACTGGGGGCGCTGGAGCAGAGAGTGCAAAACGCCAAGCCGTTCTTTCCTTACTCGTCTTATGGCAGAAGCGGGGTCGTTGCCTCAAGAGGAGAAGACGGTTCAGGTCGATATTAAAAAAGCTCTTCAAGTGACTCGCGCTTGGCGAGGAATGCCGGCAACAACCTATACCGATAAGTGCATCAAAGCACTCATCGGCATTTTTTATGCCTATCCAGTCTCTCAGGAGAACATGTTACTAATCATGCGGAAGCAATTTAAACTCCGCATGAAATACAGGGATTTCGACCCGTTCATTGAGCGCGGACGAATAATTTTGAAGAACCGACTTGAAAAAATTCTATGGGAACCTATAAAATGACAATCAAACTTGATTCCCGTCTTGGACGTGCGTGGACCTGCTCTCTTTGAGCGGTCTTTTTGCGCCCAGAGAAAGTGAAAGCCCGACTCAACAGAGATCGGGCTTTTTCTTTTCTTCAATCCTTGTGTTAATGCGCATTAGTGTGTATAATCAACTTTGTTGATAACACAAGGAGCCAACCATGGATAGTTCCGCGATTATCATCAAACTTCGAGCTAATGGATGGAAACTTGATCGAATTAAGGGAAGCCATCATTACTTTGTGAAGCCAGGATGTCAGCGTCCAATTTGTGTTCCTCATCCTAAAAAGGATCTGCCAATTGGGACCCTGAAATCTATCGAGCGAAGCATGGAAAGTTTGAAGTAATTGTTGAGATGGTCGGGGTGCGTTGTGCATCCCGACCGTGGCTCCAAGGATTAGGAGGACAAGTCAATGCGTTATCCGATCGTGATTGAACGCGGTGATGATACGCACGCCTTTGGCGTTGTCGTGCCCGATCTTCCCGGATGTTTCTCCGCAGGGGATACGTTGGAAGAGGCTTTCGATATGGCAAAAGAGGCTGTAGAGGGATGGTTAGAGGTCTGTCTTGATGATGGCGCCGAAATTCCTAAGCCATCTTCACTTGAAGCCATTTCAAACCTTTCTGATTATCAAGGATGGATTCTTGGAACAGTGGATGTTGATATGTCTAAACTCAGCGACAAGGCTGAGCGAGTGAATATCACCCTTCCGCAACGCGTACTGCGTAGGCTTGACGCCCTCGCAAATAAAGCTGGAGATACTCGTTCTGGCTACATCGCAAGAATGGTTCTAGAGGGAAATTCCTAATAATCATTATCGCCATTCAAACAAGGCCGCATTGGTATGCCCAGTGTGGCCTTTTCTATTACCTGTACCTTGCGAGGTTCGTATGGCTGTTCAAAAGAAGTCTGCTCCCCGCAAGGTGGGGAGACCAACTAAGTACACACCCGAGCTGGCCGAAAAGATTTGCGACTTGATTCGTGAGGGCTTGTCTGAGAGGGAAATTTGCTCTCAAAAAGGAATGCCAGACGCCTCAACACTTGGTCGGTGGAAGGATAACAATCAAGAATTTTGCATTCAGTCCGCGCGCGCGCGCGAAGCAAGCGCCGAGAAGTTCAACGATGAATTGCTTGAGCTTCAAGCAAATTTGAACAATGAACTGCAGACGCGATTGCTGAACGGCGATGACTTTCCGAAGGGAACTGTTGAAGCCTTCAAGGTGCTGATGCAGGAGAAGGCTCGCCAGATTTCGTGGCGTGATGATTCGCGCTACGGCGATCGCAAGACCGTGAAGATTCAGAGCGACACGCCTGATCTTTCCACGATCGACATGGAAAAGCTCAAGGCCGCAAGAGAGTTGCTGTATGACGAGACTCCCGACACTGATCGAACTTGATCAGGAGATTGCGCGGCGCAGCCTGTCCGAGTTCTGCAAGATGGCATGGCACGTGCTCGAGCCTGCTACACCGATCAAGTGGGGGTGGGCGCTCGATGCAATGTGCGAGCATCTCGAGGCAGTGCATAACGGCCAGATCAAGCGCCTTCTGATGAACGTTCCGCCGGGCATGATGAAATCACTGCTCACTGGCGTCTTCTTTCCTGCTTGGGAATGGGGCGCAGGCGGAAATCCTTCTCTGCGATATCTGACAACTGCGCATAAGGAAGACCTCGCAATCCGAGACAACCTGAAGTGTCGACGCTTGATCTCCTCCGATTGGTATCAGGAGCGATGGAGCGTCGAACTGTGCGGCGACCAGAACGCAAAGAAGAAGTTCGAAAACACGGCTACTGGCTTTCGTGAGTCTATGGCTTTCCGAAGCCTCACTGGCTCTCGAGGCGACCGCATCATCATCGACGACCCGCTGAGCGTAGACGACGCCTTTTCAGAAGCCGCGCTCTCCGCTGCGGAGCAGACCTTCCTAGAGGCCGTTCCGTCCCGTGTGAACAACCAGGACTCGGCGATCATCGTCATCATGCAAAGGTTGCACGAGCGCGATACGGCCGGGATCATCCTGAGCCGCCAGCTGGGCTATGAGCACCTGATGCTCCCAATGCGCTTCGAGCCGGAGCGCCGGTGCGCGACATGCATCGGCTTCACGGACCCGCGCACTGAGGACGGAGAGCTACTCTTCCCGGAGCGCTTCTCCGAAGCGCAAGTCTCCGAGATGGAGCGAACGATGGGCTCTTTCGCGACGGCCGGCCAGCTTCAGCAGAGACCGATGCCGCGCGGCGGTGGGCTCTTCAAGTCCGACTGGATTCAGCACTGGGACAAGCTCCCGGAGCGCTTCGACGCGGCCGTTATCTCGTGGGATATGACTTTTAAAGAGTCCGCGACATCCGACTTCGTGGTCGGGCAGGTGTGGGGACGAAAGGACGGCGCTTTCTACCTCGTCGACCAGTTCCGGGGACGCTGGGACTTTGTGAAGTCGCTCGAGCAGTTCGTAGCGGCCGCGAGGAAGTACCCGCGGATCACCCGAAAGCTCATCGAGGACAAGGCGAACGGCCCGGCGATCATCAGCGCGCTCAAAAGGAAAGTGACCGGCATCATCCCGATCACTCCGAAAGAGAGCAAGGAAGCCCGAGCGAACGCGGTAACGACGCTCTGGGAGGCCCGGAACGTCTACCTGCCGCCTCCGGACCGCTATCCGTGGGTGGCGCAGGACTTCATTCCTGAGCTCCTCGCATTTCCGTCAGGTGCTCACGATGACACCATCGACGCGATGAGCCAGGCATTGAATGACCTGAATCGCCACTCTGGACTGCACATCGACCCGACAAATCTCGCCTACCTTGCCCAGCGCTAGGCGGCTCAAAATGAAGCCCCGCGGCGCGACCAGTACCCGGGGCTTTGACGACTGAATAAGCAGGCACTTGCAATGACCAAGACCAAGACCAAGAAAAAGGCAAAGACTGAGGCCCGGGCCGATAAGCGCTCCGGCATCCTCGATCAGGCCCGCCGCGCCGCCCTAATGGAAGAGCTCGGCGCTCAGCTCTACGCCCCTCCGCTAGCTGCCAAGGTCTTCGAGACCGAAGAAAAGGTCCGCGAGCGCTTCGCCCTCCCGGTTACGCTCGGCACGACCGAAGAGGTCCGGCTGGCGCAGGACGCTGAGCTTGCCGATACCGGGCTGTACTCGACGATTTACAAGTCCCTGCAGCAGCACGGCTATGAGCTCGGACAGTATCCGACGACGTCGTTCATCGGCTACGGCACCCTACAGCAGATCGCTCAAAATGGCATGATCCGCGCCTGCGTGCAGACCGTCTCCGACGACATCACGCGCGAGTGGATCCAGATCACCGGCTCCGACGATGGCGAGAAGGTGGACGAGCTTCAGAAGCTTCAGGAGAAAAAGTATCACCTCCGGGAGCTCTTTCACGAGGCCGCAACAATCACCGGGTACATGGGCGGCGCCTTCATCTTTATCGATACCGGCGAAGAGAAGACTGAACTTCCTCTCCGCATCAATGATGCCTCGGCCGAGCTGGTGAAGGGCGGAACGCTCCGCTTCGTCGTGGTCGATCCGGTCAGCGTGTCGCCCGGCGACTACAACTCCTCCAATCCGCTTAAGGCCGATTACATGAGGCCGAAGTGGTATTGGGTGCTCGGCCAGCGCGTCCATGCTTCGCGCATGATCCCGCTCTACGACAACCCCCCGCCGACGCTTCTCCGGCCCGCATACAACTTCCTTGGAATCCCGCAGGCGCAAATTCTCTGGGACTACGTGATGCACTGGAACCAATGCAGGGTGTACACGGCGGACCTCGTCAGGAAGGTCTCGCTTCTGGTCTTTCAGACGAGCACGGACGACATCTTCAACTCGCCGAACGGCCTGCAGCTCTTCGACATCCGCATGAAGGCCCTGCAAAGGTATCGCGACAACTCCTCCGTCTTCGTCTGCGACAAGGACGCGGAGGCCGTGATGAACGTCCAGACGTCCATCGCCGGATGCACGGACGTTGTCCGGCAGTCGCTCGAGATGATCGCGGCGCTCAATCGGACCCCGGCCGTCAAGCTCTTGGGCATCAGCCCGAGCGGCTTCAACGCGACCGGCGAGTCGGATATCCGCAACTACTACGACTACATCAAATCGAAGCAGGAACTCCGGCGCGACGCGATCATGACATGCCTGAAGGCGATCGAGCTCGTCGAGTTCGGCACCATCGATGCGGACCTCTCCTTCGACTTCAACCCGCTTAGCAAAGAAGACGAGAACGCCGCCGCGATGACGGCTCAGTCTCGGGCTGGCATGCTGGCGACGCTCGCTCAGATGCAGGCCATCAGCGCTGAAGAGGTGCGAAAGGCCGTCAAGACCGAGCCTGTCATGCACTTGGGCTTTCTCTCTGATGAGCCCCCGGACGGCGATCCAGAGGACTTCCAAGGCCTTCTCGACTCGCTCCAGAGCGCGACGGCGGCGATCAAAGCGCCAGAGGCGCCGCAGGCGAATCCGCCCGACGAGTCTCGACAGCTTCTGCAGTCGCTAGGGGGTGTAAGTGGCTAAGCCGAAGACGATCGCGGCCATCGAGCCGAATGCGGGGCTCCGGGCGGCGCTTCAGAAGAAGATCGCAAAGCTCGTCCGGGCCCGCACGCGGGCCGCGGCGGCGGAGCTCTTCGAGGACCTCATCGCCTCCGGCCTGGTGGGCGAAGAAAGCCGCCTCGCGCAGGATGCGAAACCCACGGTCAAGGACTTCAAGGCCGTCGATCTGGAGAAGGCCTCGAAGCATGCCGACACTGCGTATGCAGAGCGACTCGCTCGTTGGATGATCCACACGGGCGAGGACGCAAAGGCGGTTTCTAAATGGTTTGTCCGCACGACGGCGCAGCGCATTACCGCGAGCCAGCGCCGTGCGCTGATTCGTGCGGGCATCTCCCCTGAGCTCATCAAGAACCGCTGGACGGTTCCGGTCGTCAAGAACCGGTACATCTCTCCAGCGGCCGCGCAGGAGATGCCGAAGCTCATCGACGACATGACGGCCCTCATCACGAAGATGCAAGCCGACGATCTGGAGCGCCTTCGCGGGGCCCTTGACGCGGGGCTGAGCGGCGGAAAGACGATCGGAGACATCGAAGAGATACTTCGGCAGTCGGACGGCTTCACGGAAGCCCGGGCCAAGCGTGTAGCACTCGACCAGTCCGTAAAGGTGAATCAGGGGCTCCAGCGGGCCAATGCGCAGGGCCTCGGCGCCAAAACCGGCATTTGGGTGCATGTGCCAGGCATGTACAGCTCGCGCCAGACGCACAAAGCGATGGACGGTAAGCGCTTCAATCTCGACGAGGGACTTTACGACCCCGCGGTTGGGAGGAAGGTCATGACCGGTGAGCTTCCGTTCTGCCGATGCGTGTTCAGACTCGATATTGACGAATTGCTGAAATGATTCATGAAAGACTTGCCCTAGACGCGCAAAGCGTGCGCCGGTACGACAATAACGGCAACCTTCACGTCGCGGTCTCGCACCTCACGAAAGCGCAAGTTCGGCCCTACTACGGGTCCGAGATCATCGGGTGGCAGAGGCTCAAGCTCGAGCCGACCAAGGTTTACTACGGCTACGCGCCGCCCGAAGAGCTTTCGAAGCCAGAGACGGTCGAGAGCACGAATGGCATCCCGATCCAGCTCGATCATCACCCGGACTACGCGGACGACCCTCAGCTCAAGACGAGGGTCGGTAGCACCGGGACGGACGGCGCCTTCCGCGAGCCGTATCTGGACAACTCTCTGCATATCACCGTGGAGAACGCCATCCGGCGGATCCTAGACGGATCAATGCGTGAGCTATCCCTCGCGTACTCCTACACCCCCGACTTCACCTCGGGGAAGACGCCTGAGGGCGATCCGTACGATTTTATTATGCGCGACATTTCCGCCAACCACGTCGCGCTAGTGGAGCAGGGACGCGCTGGGCGCGATGTGTTGGTGCAAGATAGTCAACTTAAAGAGGTAGGTCCTATGGACGACAAGGAAAAGACGACCCCCGCCACTGATGGCGATCCGGCCGTCGAAAAGAAGGAAGTGGCCCTCGCGCGAGCCATCGGCGAAGCAGCGAAGGGGATCGAAGACCTGCACACGCAGGATCAGGAGGGAAACGTGATCGACAAGCCCGCAGAAGACGAGCCCGTCGCTGAAGATGAGGACAAGGACGCCGCCATCAGGCGCATCCTTGACGACATGGTCGAAAAGGGGCTCAAGCCCGAAGACGCGAGGTCGTTCCTCGGTGCTCTCAAGGACCTCGCCTACAACCCGGACGAGGCTCAGGACGGCGATGAGAACATGGCGGAAGGCGCCGACGACGAGCTCGAACAGGCCGATGGTGCCGAGCCGGACGACTGCGAGCAGATCGTTCAGGACGGGCTCAAGGCTTGCGGCTACGACGCCGAGCCGGAAGAGCTTCAGCGCGCTTTTGCTGAGGGCGTCCGCTACGGCGAAAAGAAGGAGAAGGCCGAGCCTGAGAAGCTCGACCGCGAGCACGAGCGCGAAGGCGAAGAGCGCGACGCCGAGGGTTCGGCCAAGCGCATCGAGCGCCGCATCATGAATCGCTTCGCGGCGATGGACGAGTGCGCCAAAACGCTTGGCAAGGTCCGCGCGAACGCGTACGACTCCGCCGAGAGCGTCTACCTGGCCGCCCTCCGGCAGGAAGGCGTGAACACGAAGGGCGTCTCCCCGCAGGCCGCCCGCGCCGCTTACCGCGCGTTCATGGCGGGCAAGAGTCGCGCTCGCAAGGGCTCTTTCGCTCAGGACTCCGCGTCCAGGCAGAAGAGCAACCTCCTCGTCACCAAGCTCTCTCAGATCAAGAAGGGGTACTAATCATGGGCTTTCAGGCAGCTGTTAAGACTGATCCGGCCATCGGCATTCCGGGGCAGGAGGTCAATCCTCGTCAGGCCGTCTACACGGCCTTCAACTTCGTCTCGGACGGCACGGTCCCGGCGGGCGGATTCGCTTTCGCCGTCGCTCTGAACGGCACCTCCCAGACCGAGCAGAACGTCCTCTCGGCCAAGGCTGAGGCCGGTGCGAAGCCGGTCGGATTCGTGGAGCGCGACGTCATCGCGACGATCCCGGCGCCTACCGACGACGCAACGCAGGTCTACCCGAAGGGCACGTGCCCCCCGGTCGCCATTCGCGGCCAGTTCTACGCCATCGCGACGGGCGCGGCTACGGAGGGCCAGTCGGTCCTCTGCGACCCGACGACGGGCAAGGTCACCTATGGCACGGCTGGTGCGACGAATGACACCGGCTGGACGGTCGTCTTCCCCCGCGGCGTCAAGACGATCGCCGAGGGCGACACGGTGATCTATCAGAACTTCGGCGTGGACAAGGCCGCCTAACTTGGAGAGATAAATGAGTTTTGATCTTGACTTTGCAAAGTCGCGCGGCATCTCTGCTCCGCATGCCGTCGGCTTTATGCCTTTCGAGGAAAAGGACGGGCACATCGTCCTTAAGGACATTGACCTCCGCCAGCTCGCGCAGGACGCGGCGCTCTCGACGCAGCCGAACGTGGGCGCCCCCGCGGCTCTTTATACGTACCTCGACCCGCGCATCATCGAGGTGCTCTTCGGCGTCACGAACGCGACGCGCTTCTTCACGAAGACCCTCGTTGGCTCGTGGACGCAGGACTATGCAGACTTCGCGGTTGAAGAGGTCGCCGGTCAGGTCTCGCCTTACAACGACTTCGCCAACGGGACGACGACGGACGTGAATTACAACTTCCCCGTCCGCCAGAACTTCCGCTACCAGACGACGATTAAGTACGGCGAGCTCGAGACGGCCAAGCTTGCGGAGGCGAAGGTCAATCTGCCCGCTCGTAAGCAGAATGCCGCCGCCCAGATCCTCGCCCGTGCTGAGAACAAGTTCCAGCTCTACGGCGTGGCCGGGATGGAGATCTACGGCATGCTCAATGACCCGAATATCCCGTCCACGATCGCTCCGATCTCCGTGAATGGGAATTCCACCTGGGCGACGAAGGTTGCGGCCGATCCGAACAACGCGGCAACGCTCGTCTTCAACGACGTCAACAAGCTTTGGCAGCAGCTGACGGCGCAGAACGGCGGCCATCTCGACATTGACGCTCCGATCGTCCTCGGTATCTCTAATAAGATGATCGGCTACCTCACGCAGCCGAACTCTTTCGGCAAGACGGCCAAGGCGATGCTGCTCGAGAACTACCCGAACATGGAGATCGTGCAGCTCCCCGAGCTGTCGACTGCTGCTGGCGAGATGCTCTATATGACGGTCCGCGAGCTGTACGGCGACGAGACCGGATGGGCGGCCTTCTCTATGGCTTATCAGCTCGGTCGCCTTGTGCCGCACGAGTCGTCCTTCACTCAGAAGGCCTCGGCTGGCACGTGGGGATGCGTCATCCGTAGGCCGAGCCTTGTGGCAACCCTTACGGGCATTTGACGATCTAGAGCAAAGAAAGGTAAGGGCTGCTAACCGCGGCTTTTTCTCTGCTCGGGAGGGGGGCTTCGGCCTCCCTCCTCTTTTTTGGGAACGAATACTATGGCTCGCAAAACCACTAAGACCGCTACGAATACGCTTGGCATCGTCGCCGATACCTCAGAACAGGAAGTCGCGAAGGCCTCCGGCGCCTCGGGGGACGACGTCATCTATATCGCGTGCGGCATGCCTCTCGGCATCATCTTCGACGATGTGGACAATGGGAACGGCGGCACGAAGGTCGTTGAATTTCCGGGCGTGAACCACGCCCTCCGCGGAAAGACGAAGGGCATTCTCCTCGGCCGCGGCAATGCCGTCCTCGTCTCCGTCGCGCGCAAGGACTGGGAAGACATCAAGCGCAAGCACGGAAAGGAGCGCGCCTTCACTGCCATGCCGCCGCTCCTTTGGGAGATGAGGTCTGAGAAGGACTTCAAGGCGCGGCGCGACGAGATCGCAGAAATGAAGACTGGCGTTGAGCCGGTCGATCCGAAGAGCGTTGGCGTTGAAGAAGTGAAGCGAAGCGAGGTCTAGAGATGGACGTAGAGCTTGACATTGAAGAGTTTCGTAAGTGGTTCCCGGGGTTGACGGAAGAGGCCATTTCCGATGCCGTGCTTGACGTGCTTTGGCAGCAGGTGTGCGCGCTCCTCGGAAACACGGACGCGACGAGCTTCGCGCCGTACGCCCCGGACGCGACGCCGCCAGTGCTCGAGCGCAAGGTCTTGCTCTACTACGCGCTCTGCCACTTCGCCACGCTCGCGACCCGGGGCGATCAGCCGGGCCGCGTCGCAAGCGCATCCGAAGGCTCCGTCTCGACGAGCTTCGACCTAATCAAGAGCGACTCGCAGACAGCGCAGTGGTGGACGCAGACTCCCTGCGGTGCGACCTATTGGATGATGACGATGAAGTACCGCCGAGGCGGCCGTCTTTACTTCTCCTCGCACTACCACCCCTGGGGCTGACATGGGCATGAAGCTGAATGCCGCGGGGCTCACGGCGCGCTTGGGCAAGCGCTATGCGGGGCTCGTCAACCCTGGCGTGAGCCACGTCGAGGTGGGCGTCGCCGACGCCAGCATCGCACCATATGCAACGTACGTCGAGTACGGCTGGGTGCAGCGCGTGACGGGGAAGCAGTCGCTTTTTCTGAGCAATGCGATCGGCAAGCCCGTCCCCCGTCGAGAAGACGGGAAGCCCAACTTTCAGGCGGCCGCCATCAAGCCGGGCATGGCGCTCGTCAATCCTCCCAGGCCTTTCCTGCGAGGCACGATGGCCGCCGAGGCGCCGAAGTGGCGCGAGACGGCGAAGAAGGCTCTGCACAAGACGCTGGACAAGGAAAAGGCGCTCGCCATTCTCGGCAGGCAGGCCGCAGATGACGTCCGCATGACGATCACGAGCGGCGGGACTAGCAAAGAAAAGTTCCCAGAGCGCTCGTCGCTCACGCTGGAGCTCTACCGGCAGAGGGCGGAATCCAAGGGCCGTAAGAGCAAGGGCGGCGGGAACCTTTCGACAGCGAAACCGCTCGTCTTGACGGGCAAGCTCCTCAACTCTATCGGGTATGAAGTGAAATGAGTTCAGACGCAGGATCTCTAGGAATGGCCTTCCGGTGCGGCGTCGCGTTTGCCGCCGGGGCCCGATTTTCAGTGGGGCTCCGCTTCGTTAGTGAAGACGAGGACCTGAAATACCGAACGGCAGACAACGGAAACGTCATCGCGATCAAGGATGGCGAGGTTGTCGGAGGCGCGGGGGCTAGCGTCGGGCCGGACAAGATCCCGTCCTTCGAGTTCTTCTCCGCATCGGAAGAGCAAAAAGGCGAAGGGTTCACCAAGAGGGTCCGACAGTATGTCGAGACCTACGTCAGGGACAAGGTGGAGGCACAGCGGCATCCGAAAGGAATGCCGGACGACTGCGAGCGCATAGTCATGGGGCCGAAGCAAATCCGAGAGCTGACGTCGTTGAAGACGCGAGCCCCTTCTATGAGCTTCTTGAAGTTCGGGTCTCGTAGATACAAAGAAGCCCCGCAGCGACGTCCCTGCTCCCGAAGCAGGGGCCTTGCGGGGCCATCAACGGAGGCTCAACACCATCCGGCTATCTTTGTTGAGAACAACTTACATCAAAAGATCACTTGAGTAAAGAGGTTTCCGGCATGGGACTGAATCTTCATCGCATCGTACGGGGCGCGATCAACGCCGCGCACCCGGATGAGGAGGTGCAGATCATGCACTCCGAAGGGTCCGTCCCGGACGAGCAAGGCTTTGCCAGGCCGCTGTTCTCCCGCATCACGGGGGTTATGGCTCAGGTGCAGAGCGAGGGAGACGCCGCGCTCTTCCACGCGGACAAGGCGGGCGCGAACTCGATTGTTAGGAGGTTCTACCTCTTCACTCCGAAGGCCTTCGCCGATCAGCCGGCCGGCATCTTCCGGCCGCTATCTCGCGCGGGTGACTACATCATCCGCAAGGACGGGACGGTCTGGGCTGTCGACGCGGTCATTGACAACTTCGCGGGTGTGAACTGGTTGTGCGTCCGCGCGACGCTACAGGTCCAGCCGCCAAAGGGGATTGAATGGGCATGATGATGCAAAGCCCGCCGACGACTGCGGAGCTTCTCTCGTATGCGTCCGTCTACAAAGCGGTCCGCGACTTTGAGATCCTCGTCATGCAGCCGCCGATCGAAGCTAGCCATGTGCTAGCGGGTAATCAGAATAACATTACTCTGCCGCCCGACCGAGAGTACGTAATCAACTCAGTCGTGAGTCATCGAGAGATCGGCACGCCCGTCGAGTCATACGAGTGGGATGAGGAGGCGCAGGCGATGCGCGTCGTGATCTCCCGCCTGGTCGAGATGGTGATGCAGGTCGACGCCTACAGCGATGCAGTGGAGACGGCCCGCATGAGGGCGGAGTGTGTGGCGACGGTGGCGAGGTCCACGCCAGCGTGCGACTTCTTCCGGAAGTACGGCATTTCGTCGCTCTATGCGGACGACGTGAGGAATACAACGACTGTTGTCGACGAGGATCAGTTTGTCCAGCGCTGGACGACGTCACTGCACTTGACCTACACGCACAAGGTCCGGCTCGACGTGGATAGCATCAGCGCGGTCACCGTCGGCGTGCAGAACGTCGACGTCCGTTTCCCGCAAAACTAACTTTTTTACGGACCGCCATGCGCGGCCATCATTGGAGGAATCATGTCACTTCCTGCTTCGCGGATCGTCCAGGTGAGTCCGCGCGTCATCAGCGGCGGCGCCAAAGATCTGGAAACGAACGGCTTGCTCTTCACGAAGAGCGCGCTCCTTCCGGCCGACCAGCTCGCCATGGCCTTCTCTTCGGCTTCTGCGGTCTCCGCGCTCTTCGGCCCCGAAGCTGAGGAGACGAAGTTCGCTCAGCAGTATTTCACCGGCGTGCAGAATCAGCAGTCGACGCCGAAGAGCCTCGTCATCGCCCGCCGCGTCGACGAAGCGGTTGCGGCGTGGATCCGCGGTGGCAAGCTGGGCGTCACGCTCGCAAAGCTCAAGGCCGTCACTGACGGCGCGCTCAAGATCACGGTTGACGGCGTCGAGAAGACGGCGGCGGCCGTTGACCTCTCCGGAGCCGCCTCGCTTTCCGCTGTCGCGCAGACGGTCGCGACGGCCATTACGGGCGTGACCGGATCCTACGATAGCAACACGAACTCCTTTACCTTCACGTCTTCGACGACGGGTGCGGACTCGACGATCAGCTACGCCTCCGCGGGCGACAGCGGCACGGATCTCAGCGCGATGCTTGGCCTCACGCAGGCTGGCGGAGCGGTGCTCTCTCAGGGCGCCGCCGCCATGAACGAAAAGGCGAATCTCGACGCGGTCTGCGAAGTCACGCGGAACTGGGTCGGCTTCACGACGCTCTGGCAGGGGGATCTCGAAGAGATCGAGGCCCTCGCCGCGTGGGCGGACGTCTATGACGACTTCGTCTACTTCCCCTGGTCGAGCGACGAAAAGCTCACGAACGCCCTAACGGCGTCCTCGAGCCCGCTCGCGCAGATCGTGGACAAGTATGACGTGGTCGCTCCGCTCTACTCCCCCGACTGGCGCCTCGCCGCTATGGCGATGGCCTGCGGCGCCTCCATCGCGTGGACCAGAACTCAGGGCATGAAGACGTGGTTCGCCAAGTACGCCTCCGGAATCGCGCCGAACGTCTTGGACGAAGCCTCCGCCGACGCCCTCGAAGCGAACCGCATCAACTTCGTCGGCAAGTACGCGACGCGGAACGATAATTTCCAGTTCTTCAACCGCGGCACGCTCTCGAGCGACTATTACGGCTTTGTTGACGTGCTATACGGAAGCATTTTTCTGCGCTCTGCAATCCAGACGAGCTGCATGAGCGGCTTCAAGAGCATCAATCGCGTCCCGTACAACGCCCGCGGCGAGGCGCTGATCCGTGCGTGGTGCCAGGATCCGATCAATCGGTGCCTTGACAGCGGCGTCATCGATGCGGGGCTCGAGCTCAATGAGTCTCAGCAGGCGCAGATCATGCAGGAGCTCGGTGACGACGGGCAGGACGCTATTCAGGCCATCGTTTCGAAGGGCTACTGGATCGGCGTGGACCTCCCGGACGCGGCCGGTCGCGCGAATCGCGAGGCGCCGAATGTGACGATCCTGTATGCGTACGCAGGCGCTGTCCAGAGTCTGCAGTGCGCCGCGACCACCGTGATCTAATGTCGCGAAATCGGTGAAAATTCATAGGCCCCGGCTTCGGTCGGGGTCTATCTTTTGAGAGTGAAAAATGGCAACTTCAAACTTCGACGTGACCTCTGCGAATGCGCAGCTCGTCTTGACGGTCGATCAGCTCTTCCCGAGCGGCATCGAGCTTCAGCACTTCAGCGCAGACGGCATCTTCTCGAGCGACGCGATCGAGATGACGGAAACCCGCCGCTCGGTGGACGGCCGCATGGTCGCGGGCGTCATCAAGAACATCTCGAGCGTCTCGATCGTGCTCGAAGCGGCTTCGCCTTCGGTCGCTAGTCTCGAGTACCTGCGCGACTGCATGGAAGCGAACAACACGCCGTACGAATGCACGCTGACGTGCTTCATCCCGTCGCTCGGCGTCACGCGAACCTTCGTCAAGGGCGTGCTCAAGAGCGCGCCTCCGATCAGCGCCGCCCAGCGCACCATGCAGCCCACGCAGTGGGGCTTCGACTTCGAGCGCGTGCAGTAAGGAGCTGAGATGGACGAGATCAAGATCCAAGACGGCGCGACCGAAAAGCGCTTCACCATCACGAAGATGAGCGCGTATCAGGCGGAGCAGTGGCTCTACCGCGCGGCTTTCGCACTTGGGCGCGGTGTGGACGACATCCAGCAGGTTTTCAGCGGCGATCCGCAGACGCTTCTGCGCTCGATCCTGAGCGTGCCCTATGAGAGTGCAAAGCCGCTCCTCGACGACCTGCTCTCCTGCTGCACCCTTGTGCAGGGCAACGCCCTTCGTCGGCTGACGTCGGCTGAGGCGTGCTCGGCGATCGAGAGCCCGCTCACGCTCACGAAACTCCGTGTTGAATCCCTGAAGGCCAACTTCGGTTTTTTCTTCGATGGAGACGCCTTGAGCTCCCTTATGCCGCAAAGTACCGAAACGCCTGCCTAAAAGTAACTGGCGTTGCGGGCTTTGCCAATGTCCCGCGGGTCTGCGGCGCGCTCATCGCCGCGGACCTCGCGAGCATGGTGGATCTTAAGGAGCGGCTGACGCTCGAGGAGGCCTATGAGCTTCTGGAGGTCTTGGAAGTCCGCAATTACCACTCGTGGCTCGCCGCCCAGAGGCTAGAGAAAGAAAATGGCTAACGCTATCGACAAACTTGTTATCTCGCTAGGCTTTGACAGCGTCGAGCTCAACGAAGGCCTGCGCAAGGCCTCCGGCGCGATCGCCGACTTCGGCAAGCGCGTGGAGCTCGACGGCCGCGCGCTGGACCGCCTCGCGGCGACGGCTTCGAAGACGGGCCTGATGATGGGCGGCGTCTCGGACGAGGTGGCTGAGCGCGTCATGTCGATCGGCACGGCCGGACAAAAGACCTCGCTTGTCATGGGCCGGGCGATGGACGGCATCTCCGCTCGTGTCGGCAAGGTTGGGGCGCTTCTGAAGACCGCCCTGGGGCCCGTGCTCGCAGTCTTCGCGGGCGGGAAGATTTTCAGCGGCCTCTCGCAGATGGGCGAGAGCCTCGACGTGCTGAGCGAGCGCACGGGCGTCGCCGTGGACAAAATCGACGCATGGGCCAAGGCGAACCGGGACGCAGGTGGCTCTGAGGAGGCTTTCAAGTCCGCGCTCGAGAACTGGACGGTCGAGAAGGGCCGCTCTGCAGACGACTTCTTCCGCATGGGTGAGGCCGTCAAGGGCATGAGCCAGCAGCAGGCCGCCTACTTTATGCGGGCGATGGGCCTGAGCCAAGACGCCGCGGCGGTCTTCACGAAGTTCACGGACAAGGCGTCGTCCGCCGCCAAGGCCTACGAAGGCATGGCGATGACCAGCGAGCAGGCCAAGGCCGCGCGCGAGATGAACATCCGCTGGCGCCAGTTCACCGATCAGGCGCAGGCCCTCGGGAATGTGCTTGGGGTGACGGTACTCCCGGTCGTGAACCGCGTTCTCAAGGTGCTCGGCGACGGCGTGGCCTTCCTGAGGGAGCACAGCAAGGGCGTGAAGCTGATCCTCGCCGGGCTGGGGGCGGTGCTCGCCGTCACTTACGGCCGGTCGATCATCCAGGCGATCGCGACAACCTCGACTTTCTTCAAGACGCTGAAGGCCGGTCAAGGCGTCATGGCGGCGCTCAATGCGACGATGCTCGCGAATCCCGTCGCGGCGCTCGTGGCAGGCGTCCTCGCGCTCTGCCTTGCCCTCGACGACCTGCTCGCCTTCCTTGACGGCGGGAACTCCCTTCTCGGGAAGTTCCTGAGCTTCATCGGCTTTTCTGATAAGCAGATCGACGCCTTCCGAAAGAGCCTGCTGAACTTCTTGCAAGTGCTCGGCGGCATCCCGGAGAAGATCGTCGGGGCGATCCAGTCCGCTTGGGACGGCGTCAAGGATTTCGGCAAGTGGGTCGGCGGCCTCTTTGACGGCGTCGACTTTTCGGGGGTCGGCAAGGCCCTTTCGGTGGGGATCCTGCTGCCGCTGAAGGTGATCGGGAAAGGCATCGTCGCGGTATTCGACGGCCTGGAGGTCTTCTTTACCGATCTGCCAACGAAGATAGCTAAGGGCATCCCCAAGGCGCTATCTTCGCTTTCCGGGCTTTCTGATGAAGTCGGCGCCGCCTTTATCAGGGCCTTCCACTCGGCCATCGATTGGGCGAAGAAGGCGTTTAAGGCGCTTGTTGGTTTGATCGGCAAGTGGGTCGCGAATGCACTCAATATCGGCGGCAAAGTGAAAGGGGTCGTAAGCGGAGCTGTTGATAGCGTTACGGACGGCGTGAAAAACGCCATGGGCGGTATCGCGGACATTTTAGGCTTCGACGCAAAAGGAAAGCCGAAAGAGGCATCAGCTCCGGCGCAGGACCCCAGCGGGAAGCCTGCGCCGGATGGTGGAGCCGCGGACGGCATCAAGGACCGTGTGAAGGGCGTCTTTGGCGGCATCGCGAGCTTCTTCAGGGGTGGCGACGAAGCCAAGGCGCCCGCGGCGGATGCGTGGGACTGGGGCCGATACGCCTCTGCGCCGACTCAGGCGGCGGCGGGGGCTATCGCGGCATCGCAGGCGAAGACCTCGCAGGCTCCGGCCGTGGCGAATCAAATGGAAATGAACGTCGTGAACAACATCCAGACGAACGGCAGTCCGGAAGACGTGGGCAAGGCCGTCGGCGGGGCGATGGACAACGCCCTTAGCCGCCGCAACAGGATGCTGGTCGCGGCGCAGTCCGGCGTGATTTCAAAGTGAGGTGAGGATGGCTGAAGTGTGGGCTGTCATCGATGACAGCGGAAACCCATTCTGCGGATATACGGCGCTCGACGGGTTCGAGGACAACTCGGCCGCCACGGTGCCGACGGAACCGCAGGAAAACGGGGCGCTCTACGCCTACGACAAGGTGCCGAACCCTTCCGAGTGCTCGGTGAGCCTTCTCTTCTCGGGGGACTTCCTCGCGCAGCAGGAGGCCGTGACGAAGCTTGAGGCGTACCGTCTCGGCACGCAGCTCTTCCGCATCCTAACGCCGAGCAAGGTCTACTCCCGCATGGCGCTTGTCTCCTACGGCTACTCTCGATCCGCGGTGAATGGCGCGAACGCGCTCGAAATTCACTGCGACTTCCGCGAGATCGTGTCGGCGCAGGTTGGCGGCGCGACGGTCGTCTGGTCTCCGAAGAGCGCGAATGACGCGGGGAAGACTCAGACCGGGAAAGTGCAAGGGGAAAAAAGACAAGGCATTGTCGCCGACTTGGTGAGTCCGAAATGATTGAAATTCCTCTTCAGAAACTGCCCCATCAGGAGTTCTCGATCGTGCTCGATGGGCAGAACTGCGTGCTCGAGCTCCGGCAGATGGGCTCCTTTCTGTACCTCACGCTGACGGCGGATGAGGTGAAGATCTGCGACTCGCACGCATGCCAGTCCGGGGAGCCGATCCCGGTGTGGAATACCCCGCTCTTCTCCGGGCGGCTCTTCTTTCAGGACGGCAACGGCAAGCTCAAGGCGCCGCAGTACGACGGACTCAGCGATCGATACACTCTCTACTACGTGACGGCAGAAGAATGGCAGGAACTTACAGCCTAAAGGACATCAGGGTTTCGATCACGCTAGACAAGGGTGGCGCTAATAATCAATTCGTCTTTCAGGGCTTCGCGACGAACGTCAGCCTCTCGAAGACGGGCGGCGTGGACTTTGCGACGGCCCAGGTCGAGATCTATGGCCTCACGCTTCCGGTCATGGGCCAGCTCACAACGCTTGCCTTCAAGCCCCTGGATCGCCTCTGGAATGCAATCGAGATCGCGGCTGGGGAGCGGGGCAGTGACCTCCCGGTGATCTTCCGCGGGTGCGTGACGGTGGCCTATGCGGACCTCAACGGATCGTCCCCGGTGCTCAAGATCGAGGCGCAGGTTGGCGCCTATCCGCTACTCGAGCCGGCATCTACGGTGAGCATCAAGGGCACTCAGGACGCGGCGACCTTCATCCAGTCGCAAAGCGCGCAAGCGGGCTTTGACTTTCAAAATGACGGCGTGAAGGGGACGCTCTCGGACACGACGATCTACGGCGACCCGATCACGAAGATCAGGACGGCTACCAACGCCATCGGGGCGGATGTCATCTTTGATGACGATAAGACGGTTCTGATCCCGAAGGACGGCGTGCGGCGCGCAGAGGGCGGCATCCCGCTCGTCTCAGCGGCGACTGGCATGATCGGGTATCCGGTCTTCACGAGCCAGGGCATCCAGTGCAAGACCTTCTTCCGGCCGGAGCTCCGCGTAGCCGCGGTCGTGAAGGTCGAGTCGATCGTCCCGCACGCGAGCGGAACGTGGAAGATCACGCAGCTCACGCACACCTTGAGCGCGCACAACCCGGGCTCGAGCACGTGGGAAACTTCTTTTGATGGCATGTGGCAGGGGGACTGATGACAGAAAGAACTCAGCCGCAAGGCGCCTTCGTATCTGGATCTCAGCTGAACGTCCTCGACTTTTTGATTCGGTCGATCGTCAAGGGCATGATAAATACGGCGATTCCGGTGCGAGTTGACGCAATCGAAAGGCCGGGCGATGGATCGGGCGCGGGGTATCTCTCCGCGACGCCTCTCGTGAAAATGCGGAGCGCGTCGGGCGAGGCCCTGGAGCCCGTCTCCATCCCGAAGCTGAGGTGGTTCCGGCTCCAGCATGGGACGGCGGCTCTCATCTGCGACCCGAAGCCGGGCGATGTCGGACTGGCGGTCTTCGCTCAGCAGGACGTCTCGACGCTCACGGGAGGGGCCTCGCCGCAACAGCCGGGGAGCTTCCGATGCTACGACATGAGCGATGGCTTCTACCTCGGGGGCTTCTGGGGGCAGACGCCGACGACTTTCGTGCGCATCGAGGACTCGGGAGATATCACGATCACGGCGCCGGAGACGGTCGTCGTGAACACGAACGCGAAGACGATCAACGCGACGTCGTCCTGCGACATAAACACTCAGCAGGCGACGATCAACACTCCCCAGACACACATCACGGGGAACGTGCAGATCGACGGGAACCTCTCCGTGAAGGGGCACATCTCCGGCTTGTCCGGGCTCTCGGTGAGCGGGGGCGGCGGCGCAAGCGTGACGGGTAGCCTCACGACGACCGGGGACGTTACGGCCGGAGGCATCAGCCTGCAAGGGCACGTGCATACCTGCCCAGACGGCGAGACGGGCACGCCTCACTAGGAGAAAGCATGACGCATACGGCCTACACGGCGGAGCTATCAGACGACTGGGATCTCACGGTGGACGGCAACGGGGATCTTTCGATGATCCGGGGCGCGCAGGCGATCTGTCAGAATGTCTGCAACGAAGGACGCCTCTTCTATCATGACGCGGTCTTCCGATGGGATCAGGGTATAAAGTGGTTTGAGGACCAGATCGCCCAGCCGATTCAGGAGGCCGTCACGACCGAGGATCTGCGCACGGCGGCGTCAAGCGTCCCGGGTGTGCTCACTGTGAACTCGGTGACGCTTAAGAAGCTGGATCCGGCGACAAGAACATTGAGCGCAGAGATCGAAATCACTACAGAAGAGGGCATGAATGGCCGAGCTGAAATTTGATCCACGGTCCGGCGTAGTCGTGCCGACGACCCAAGAGGTCCGCGACGATATCGCGTCTGGCCTGCAGGAGGCTTTCAAGACCAAAGACGGCGATCCCCCGCTGAACGTCGATCCGTCCTCCCCGATGGGGCAGGTCGCGGACATCATCACGACCGAGGCGGCGGCGAAGAACTCCGAAGTGGCCTTTCTGGCGAACCAATTGAACCCGCGCACGGCAACGGGCATCTGGCTCGACGCGCTCGCGGCGCTCTACGGCCTCACGCGGCACGTCTCCGAGCCGACCGTCGTCGTCTGCACCTGCACGGGCCTCCGGGGGACGGTGATCCCATACGGGGCGATCGTGCAGGATACTCAGGGCCATCAGCTCCGGCACAGCGTTGGCGGTGGCGTGACGATCCCGGACTCCGGCTCCGTCGAGACGACCTTTTCGGCCGTCGAGCACGGAGCTATCGAGATCGGACCGGGCACGGTGACGCAGATCGTAACCGTGATAGCGGGCTGGGATAGCGTGACGAACGCCGCCGCGGGCGTCACGGGCCGCGTCGCAGAGCCGGACGGCGAGCTGCTGAATCGCATGATCGAGAGCTATGCAGTCAACGCCAACGGGACCGTAGCGAACGTCCAGGCGAACCTCTCTGAGCTCGACGGCGTCCTCGACTGCGTGGTCCTCGAAAACTACACGAACCAGCCGCAACAGCAGTACGGCATCACCTTGACGGCGCACAGCATCGCGGTATGCATCGTGGGCGGCGACGACGAGGCCATCGCCGAGACGATCTTCCAGCGCAAGAGCGCCGGATGCGGGACGGTCGGAACGACGCAGGTGAACTACGTGGACACGGAGCACTTCAACGCCTCATACACGTACAACATCGTGAGGCCGACGGCGGTTGCTCTCAAGATCCAGGTGACTTTCTTCGCCGATAGTATGGACGCTGAGACTCAGTCGAAGGTCAAGAAAGCGCTCATCTCGGACTTCCTCGGCGAGCTCTCGAATCCGCGCGTGAAGCTGGCGACTACGGTCTACGCGAGCCGCTTCTATCGATGCATCCAGAGCGTCACGGACAGCCCGATCAATCAAATACTCCTCGGACTCAATAACAGGGGGCTGGCGACGTCCATCGATGTGCCCGCGGACGAAAGTCCTACGCTCAGCGAGGAGACCATTTCGCTAGTCTTCGGAGGCCGACATGGCTGATACTCAGACTTGGCAAGACATCCTCGACGTCGATGACGTGCGCGACGAGGCCGACTTCGCGGACATGACGACGGACGCCATTCAGTCTCAGTACGCGCACGCGAAGCGCATCCGTGGCGTCGCGGAGAAGGTTCGGCAGGAGATCGACGCAACACAAGATATGGTGGATTTGCACGGCATGGTCGCGGACATGCAGACCGCGCAGGGCGTCTATCTTGATTGGTGGGGTCAGCGCGTCGGCGTGGACCGCTATATCAAGGTCAAGGACGAATATGTCCGATTCGATGACGACTATTTTCGTTTCCTGTTGTTGTATCGCGCGGTCTGCAATGTGTTGGATTCGACGTGCGCCACGATGAATCGGACACTTTCTATGCTCACGAATACGAAAGTGTTTTGTGTTGACTATCAAGACATGACGATTTCATCGGTTGTCGTTATCGGCGCAATTAGTGATGCTATGTCGACCGTTCTTGCAACGTATGGGCTTTTAAATCGTCCGGCAGGTGTGCTTGCAAATTATTTGGTTATATATCCAAACGAAGAAATTTTTGGCTTTCAAGGGTCTGACCTTCTACCATTTAATCAAGGTGTTTTTAATCCCGGTCGTACAATTCAAGTGTAAACATAGCAATATAGTATAATTTCCATATCTTGTAATGCAGGAGGAAATCATGCTTAAGCTAGATTTGACAAATCAAAAGTTTGGCCGATTAACAGCCCTGTATGAGAATGGAAAAACCCAAGATGGTCGAATTTTGTGGCATTGTGTATGCGAGTGCGGAAACGAGACAAACGTTCAGGTTTCTTCACTACGTGGTGGAACAACAAGATCGTGCGGATGCCTGTATAGAGAAACACTTAAAACCATGAACAAAATTCACGGTTTTAATAAACACGGAAATCCAGAAAGAATTTATCGCGTTTGGCAAGCAATGAAAACTCGTTGCAAAAGTCAAAAGCACGCAGAATTTAACTTGTATGGTGGGCGAGGAATTGACGTATGCGACGAATGGAAATCCAGTTTTAAATCGTTTGCTGATTGGGCATTCTCGCATGGCTACAACGACGAATTGCAAATTGACAGAATCGACAATGACAAAGGGTATTTTCCTGAAAATTGTAGGTTTGTGACCAGAAAACAAAACTGCAATAACAGACGTAGCAGTCGTCGAGTTCTTTTCCGTGGAGAAATGAGAACGTCTTCTGAAATTTCCGATCTGACAGGAATCCCATACGACGTTATCTACCAACGAATTACAAAACTACATTGGTCTGGTGAAGACCTTGCCAAACCAAGTAGGCTTTTACCAAAACGGAAAAAAGCATAACCAAACAGCCTCGCGCAAGCGGGGCTTTTTTATTGGGCAAATTATGAGCAATTATCCGCAGTTTCTTTTGGCGTCGGCCTTTGCGGCTGATGGGGACAAGACTATCCCGCCGGCTGACTCGCAGACGGCAGGCACAGGGCGTTTTTCGCAGGCGAAGGGATGGACGGACGTCAATTCCAAGCCGATCGGAGAGGGCGGAATCCCGCCACGCCGAGATGATTTTAATGGGGCCTTTTATCTGCTCTCACAGCTTCTTGTGTTTTATCAGCAGGGCGGCATCATGCAATATACCGCCACGCTTGATTATGAGCCTGGAAACGAGGTTTTTAGCGCAGGTGTGAAGTATCGCTGTCTTGTGGCCAATGGGCCGGGGACTACCAAGGGCGTAGTTAACCCTTCTGCTGACAAAACTGTTTGGAGCAATCAGGACTTGCCCAGCGTTTTGGCCGGTCAGGTCACGCCGTTTTACAACTGCAAGCTAGGCGGCTCGGACGGCAGACGGCTCGTCCCGTGGGGCAGTACAGACGCGTATGAGTCTTACGTCATCTGCGACGGCGGCAGTGATGGCCGCGGCGGAAATGTGCCGAATCTCATAGACAGGTTTTTACTTCCGAGCAATGTGGCGGATGCAGGCAAGACCGGCGGCGGCTTAAGCCTTCAGGTGCCGGGGGTCACGGTCAACGGCACGGTCGGGGAAACGGTTTTGACGATTGATCAGATTCCGGCGCACTCGCACACCGGCTCTACGTCAACAACGGGAAGCCATGCGCACGGGCGCGGGACGATGGAGATTACAGGCGCGATCCCCGTTGACGATCACAAAATCCGTTATGTCGAGGGGGCTTTTTATCAAAACGGGTCCTATGCCAACTGCGACAACCGCGACTCGGAAAACTCTTCGCCTCGCGCTTCCTTTGCGGCCTCTAGAACGTGGACGGGATACACGTCATACGACGGAACCCACAGCCACAGCATGAATCTCAATAACACCGGTGGCGGCAAAGGGCACACGCACACAATCACCAGCTCTTCTGAGACGCAGACGCTCACGCTAGACCGCCCGCCGTTCTATCGTCTTGCCTATTTTGTCAAGTTGCCGGAGTAACGCCATGGCATCAAAAGAATTTCGTTTCCATTACGTCAAAACGCCGACCGGAGCAATAAGTGGGCAGTCTGTCCTTACGCAGACAGAGGACGCGATCAATGACCTCGGCGACTATATGTTCGAGGCTACGGGCGACGCGACCGAGGCGTTGAATAAGGCTACTGAAGCGCTCAACACGGCGAATACGGCTCAGCAAAATGCGGCCGAGGCGCTCTCTACTGCGAATTCTGCGATTGGTAAGGTCAACACCTTAACCGCGACCGTCAATTCGTTTGATGGTCGCATCAAAAAGGCTGAGAGCAACGCGGCTAATGCCGTCACTGCGGCGACTGAGGCATCTAATAATGCCTCTCAGGCAGTCACAACGGCCAATTCTGCGCTTAATACGGCTCAGCAGGCCGTCACGACGGCCAATGCCGCGAAGACGACGGCTCAGAATGCAAGCACTGCGGCTACTCAGGCCGTGGGCACGGCCGGCGCGGCGAATGCGACGGCGGAAGAGGCGAAGAAGATTGCTCGGCAGGCCGTGACCGACACGGACGGCATCCGCGAAGAAATCAATCAGAACATGGCCGTGATTACCGAGAAGGTGACCGAGGCCACGACTCAAGCGCAGAACGCGCAGAGCTTCGCCAGCCAAGCGAACAGCGCGCAGGGCCTCGCTCAGCAGTGGGCGACGAAGACCGACGGCATGGTGAACGGGGAGGACTACTCCTCTAAGTACTACGCGCAGCAGGCGCAGACGTCGGCCACTTCCGCATCCGGCTCTGCTACAGCTGCCGCCGAGTCTCAGACCGCGGCCGCTTCAAGCGCGACGAGCGCGGAAGGATCGGCCACAGCGGCGTCGGAATCGGCCTCTGCCGCGTCCAGCTCTGCAACGGCGGCGCAAAGCTCTGCAACTGCCGCGCAGAACGCACAGACGGCGGCGGAGACGGCGAGGGATCAGGCTCAGGATGCGGCGGCGAAGAATACGCACGCCGTGCTGTACGACGCGCAGACCCTGAGCACTCAGCAGCAGACGCAAGTGCGGACGAACATCAACGCGCTGGGGAAGACAGAGAAGGCGGCTTCGGCGAAGGTCGCAGACTCAGTCGTTTGGGAGAACGTTTCCGGGAGGCCGGATCTATCTGCAGTAATTCCGCCCGGCACGATCATCCACTACGCCGGTCGCACGGTCCCGAGCGGCTGGCTCATCTGCAACGGCGCGAATGTGAGCAGAACGGACTACGCGGCCCTTTTCGCGGCTATCGGCACGACCTACGGCGCTGGCGACGGGTCGACAACCTTCGGCCTGCCGAATTTGAACGGTCGCTTCCTCGAAGGCACTACCTCGACGTCAGAAGTCGGTACCTATAAGTCAGCTGGGTTACCGAACATCACGGGCACAATTTTGGGCGCAGCAAACGATGGGCGCTACTTCACCGGCGCTTTTAGCCGAACCGGAGACGGGCCATCAAAGACCTACAGAGCCGATAGCGGCGTCGAACGGTATAACAGCGCCGCGGACTTTTATGCCAGCAGAAGTTCCGGCGTGTACGGCAATAGCTCGACCGTTCAACCCTCAGCGATGGCGTCTCTCATCCTTATCAAGTTTTGATGAGGAAGAGGACCGTCATCGAAGGTGGTTGCACCGTTGAAGATAGGCCATAAAAAGATGAGGATTTCGAAGCACTAAAGTCAAATCCCCGACCTTCCCAAACGTTACTCCCGCTGTGGCTATGCGTCGCTGAGCCGTTGTTAGTAAAAGAGCCACTGCTATTCTCGAACCGCCCATCCCCGTTGTTGCTGAAGTAGCCCGTTATGTTCGGAGACCATCCATGCAATAATTTGAGAACCACGAAGAGGGAGCACTCCATCTCCAAGCAAACCCGCCGGGCGCGGCGCAAGGGCTTAGCAGAATTCGCGACGAAAGCCGCGAACGGCCCTGCTTAATGCAGGTATGACAAAGCCCAGCGCTATCAACACTGGGCTTGTCGGTTTTGCAAGGAGACAGAGAGTGTCCAAACTCATCCTTGCTTCATGGGAGACTTTACCACAGGTCTCAATCATCTGGACCGGGGACATCAACTTTGATGGCCTCGCGCTGGCTCTGGTTGTCGCGCTGTGGCTCGTCCGCAAGAAGCTGTAAAGCGCAGGGGTCGTCTTTTCGGAGGCGGCCCCTCTTGCGGTCCGAACATCACAGGCAACTTGACCGACGTCGTGGGTGGTGCAAGCATGAGCTTCAATGGCGGAGCGCTAACAGGCGACATTACCGATACTCCCCGCGTTTTCGGTACGACAGGCAATGGACACTTTGCGAGCATCACCCTTCAGGCGAAACGCAGCAGTGACGCTTACGGCAATTCGACCACAGTTCAACCGGCCGCCTTGCGGTTACTGGCTATCGTCAAATTTTGATGAGTGCGAGAGCCCTGAGCGAATTCGGCTGCACATTGGAAGCAGCTCCATACTGAGCGTCCGACCAAGACGCATCGAGTTGGAGCTGCGGATACTGCTTCACAACATCGCCGTGAGCACCATGCTCACGAGTTCTAGATGTGTTGTCGCCCCGGAGAGCTCCAGTCGTGTATTCAATGGTTTCAGTTCCGTAGAACCATCCCGTACCCGTGATGTTCGGCCATTCAATTTGGCGTTTTCGGGGCTTGAGCGCGTTGCCTCTGCAGTGTGCCAAGCCCCACAGATCGGAAGCGCTATGGCTAAGGGTTGTCGCTGCGGCCATTGGGAAGCAGAGGCATCAGCCCGGCACTTCGGGCACAGTGCTCAAGGTAGTCGCTCCACGCCCGCATGACCGCTCGTCTCGCGTCGAGGTAATCGCTCCTTTGATAGGCGCGGGATACCTGAGAACCTGAGACGTGAGAGAGGCAGGCTTCGGCGACTTCGAAGGGTGTGCCCATGTCCGCCATCCAACAGCGGGCCATAGAGCGCAGGCCGTGGGCAACCAGTTTCCCGGCGAGCGTGGTCCCGTGCAGGTACTTGGCGAGGGCTTGGGAAGAGATGTGGGAGCCAGGGTCGCGCCCGGCGAAGACGTAGGAGCTTCTGGGGTGCGGGGAGAGGGTTGCTTCCTTGGTGAGGAGAAGGCGCATGAAAGGGGTCAAGGGGACACGGTGCAGGCGCCCCCTTTTCATCTCAGAGGCCGGGATGGAGAGGGTGTCGCCGTCGATCCACTCCTTCCGGAGCTTGGCGGTTTCTCCGGGCCGGAGCATGGAAGCGAGGGACCAAAGAAAGAGGGTTTGCGTGCGCATTGGAGCGCACTTGACTACTGCCAGCGCGTCCGGAAGAGATTGCCATGAGATCGACGGCATGGGTCTGACGATGGGGGCAGCGAAGACTCTGCTGATTCTGGCAACGGGGTTGTGAAGGATGTAACCGGCGCAGACGGCCAAATCCATGATCTCGCGCGTTCGCATCAGCACGCGTTTGAGTGTGGCTTGATGGCCTGCGGCTTCGATGTGCCGGACGGTCGCGATGATGAGGGGAGCGGTGATTTCGTCGAGCTGACGGCGACCGAGAGGGGCGATGACATAACGCTCAAGGCGGCGCTTTTCGTCCATGTAGGACACGATCCTGCCGCGCTTCAAGTTGCACCACAGGCGGAAGGCGTCTGAAAGGACGTATCCACGGGGCGGCTCCTGCCCCAAATCCTTCCGCTTTCTGCGGGTCAGTTGCCGGGCCTGCATCAGAGAGACCTCGGGCCATCGTCCGAGGCTCAGATCAGTAACCCTGCCTCCGTAGGAAATGCGGAGACACCAACTTTTGACCCCCGAGGGGTAAACCCGAAGGGTGAGGCCGTGGCTATCGGTCACGGTGTAACGCTTTTCACGCGGTCGCAAGGCCGCAATTTTTCTTGTAGAGAGGTTTTTCGACATGAAGCCCAATGAGATCAAAGAAATCCCCCACGTCGATGAGGACGGTTACTTCGATGGCACGGTGGCCTGCATGGCTGATGCGCGTGGAGCGCTCATGCTCGGCGCGGACTGCTATGACATCGCCGCCCCAGAAGACGATGGGAAGCACTTTTACAAGATCGCTGCCGACGGCCAGTCGTGGGAGGCTGAGGCCATCCCGCAGACGGCCGAGGAATGCGTCGGCATCGTGCTCGATCATCACAAACAGACGGAAAGAATTCACAAACTTCGCACGGTTTTCGATGAGCTCACGAAGAACTCGGCGACCTATCGCCTTGTCCAAGACCCGGAAACGAATGCCCGCTCGATCGAAAAGATTCCGGAAAAGACTGTTGAGGAAGTGCGCACCGAGAAGAAGCGGGCCCTCGACTCTGCCTTTGCGTCTTGGTATGAGGACGGCGCGACACTAAAGTCTTCTCTGGGCTTCGAAGCGGACTCGGACTCCCGTGCCATGCAGGACGTGAACGGCCTAGTCACGGCGGCGGAATCTTCGGCTGCCTTCGCGGACACGGAGAGCGGGGGCGGCCTGATCTTCATGGACGCTAACAACGTTGGGCATCAAGTCAGTATTGACCAGCTCAAGACTCTGCAGCTCGAAATTATTCAGGCTGGACAGGCAGCCTATCAGGAAAAGTGGAAGTTGCGCGACGCGATTGAAAAGGCGAAGACGAAAGAGGAGCTGGAAAAGATCGTCATCGCCTTCCATCCGGTTGACTTCTCGACGAAGTGATGTGGCGCTATCTGAAGCAGGTGCTCATCGCCTTTGATCAGCTCATCAATGCGCTCCTTGGCGGGTGGGCCGACGAAAGCCTATCGGCGCATGCGTGGAGGCAGCATCTGGAAGGAAAGCGCGATTGGCCGTACCAACTCATCGACACGCTCCTCTTCTTCGACGACAACCACTGCCGGGAGAGCTACGAGAGCGAGATCGAACGAAATCAACTGCCGCCCAGCATGCGGGGCTAGGTATAATCGCCGCCAGCATGAAGCAAGGACGCGGCGCATAGCCTGTTCCTGCCTATCCACACCTACCGACGGCCGAGGCAAGGGATTCCCGGCGTATCGCCGGAGGATAGGCCCCCGCAAGGGGTGTAGAAACGACAAAGCCCAGTGCGCTAACACCGGGCTGAGTCTTTGATGCAAGGGGTGGTTATGCATGCCCTCACTCTTGCTTCGTGTCAGATTATGCCACACGACATCGTTGTGGTGACGGGCGACATCAATATTGATGGGCTCGTCATTGCCGTCATTATTGCGGCGTGGCTGATCGGCAAGAGGCGTTAAGCCGCAGGGGTCGTTCTTCTTCGGGAGTTCGGCCCCTCTTGCTATCTGCCTTACCCAGCCCGCCATCGCGCGGGCTTTTTTTTATGGGTGAATTGATGCTCTATGTGAAATGGGTTTGTCTGTTGCCGCTGAGCTTCGTCATGGCGGTCGTCGGGAGGGTGCTCGCGCCGATCCTGCCGTTCTTCGCGAAGTCAGACGGCTATCTGCCCTCATGGCTTTCGTGGTTTCAGACGCCTGACAACCCTCTTGATGGCGACAAAGGCCATTGGGAGCGCTGGCCGGGCGTCTCGGCGTGGGCCACCTACAGACGACGGGTTGCGTGGCTTCTCCGGAACGTCTGCTACGGCTTCGATATCTCGGTGCTCGGGCAGAAGACTAAGCCGGGAGACTGGCTCGACATGGACGGGCAGGAAGGCGTGTCCGATCAGCCTTACGGAAAGTCCGGCTACTGGCTTAAGCGCGTCTATCGCGGCGAAAAGCTGGCCTGCTGGCACCTCTATGTCATCCGGCAGTGGAGCTTACTGCCGTCGAAGTGCCTGCGCATTTCAATGGGATGGAAGCTCTTCAGCTTTGACGGCTTGAAAGAGGAGACGCATCAGCTCACCTGCTATTGCAACCCTTTAAAAACTTTCAAACAGTAAGGAGGTCGTTATGACTAAGGAAGAAGTTCTCGCCAAGCTCAAGGAGCTCGGTCTCGACGTGAACGGCGCAACGGAAGAAGTGATCCAGAAGGCGCAGGCGTGGCTTGAAGACCAGAAGGCTCAGCTCGACACCGAGACGCGCCGCAAGGTGCGCGCTTTCTGGATCGGCGTCACTGCCGTGGGCATTGTCCTCGGCATCGCCGCAGGCTGGTTCGGGCGCTCCATGATCGGGTGACGCAATGCACTCGCTTCTACCGGTAGGGACTGAGGCGGCGTGGATAAAGATAGGTGCGGTATTGGGGGTGATCTGGGGGGCGACGTTAGAGAGCGTTGCCCCCTTGGTCTATTGGTATCTGGCCTTCATGGCGGCCGACCTTCTCACCGGGATATGGGCCGCCTGCCGGACCGGGACTTTCAGCTCAAAGCGCCTTAGCTTTGGGATGGCGAAGAAGGGACTTGCCTTTTTCATCATCACTCTTGCGCACGGGATCGACGTGAGCTTCTGGTTCGTGCTCCACGACATGCCACTTTTTCAAAGCGTGACGCTCTGCGCCTATGCCTGCGGCGAATTCGGCTCGATCGTCGAAAACATCGAGCGGGCGGGTTTCGGAGATGCACTGCCTCCAGTCCTCAAGAAACTTTTCTTGTCGCTTGAGAAGCGCCTTGAGAATGCCGTGGACTCCAAGCTCGATCAGATCGGGCTTGATGATGAGGAGAAAGACAAGAAGACCAAATAGCAAAAGCCGCTCGGGAGCGAACCGGGCGGCTTTTTTGTTCTTTACGAACATGAATTAGCAAGAGGATTGTACCAATGAACACTGAAGAGCGCATAGCTCGCCTGGAAGGTTTTATGAACAAGTTTGAGGAAGAGCGTATTCGAAGTGAAGAGCGAACTCGCATAGAAATCGAACTTGCGGAGGCGCGACTAAAGAAGATGCGTCGCATGTGGGAGTTCTTCAAGGTAGTACTGAGCCCGATCATTGCCGCCGTTGTGACGGCAATAGTCATGCAGTACATACAAAAATGAAAATCAGAATACGCAAAAGCCGCTCGGAGGCGAACCGGGCGGCTTTTTTATAGGCAATTGTTTCGAGGGCCTATGGGAGACATTTTAAATGCTTTGAAGATCGGAGAGCTCATGACTGCAGATGATTTGACATGGCAGGCGACGGCCATCCTGGTCGTCCTCATCGCTTTCGGTGTTGCCGTCGTCGCGTGCGTCGCCGGGAAGGCCGTGAAGATTTGGCGTGATGCTCTGAAGTGAGGGACTATGACCGCTCGAGGAATTCGGAACAACAACCCGGGGAATCTCCGGCACGGGGAAGACTGGCTCGGACTTGCTCCGGTGCAGGATGATCAGAATTTCTGCACATTTACAGAAATGCACTTTGGTGTGAGGGCGCTCCTGAAAACCCTTCGCACCTACGTAGAGAAGCGAGGATGCGACACCGTGAGCAAAATCATCACCCGATGGGCTCCGGAAAATGAAAACGATACGGCCTCATATGTGCTTCATGTCGCGACGGCCTGCCGCCGTGATCCGGATGAAGGTCTGAACTTCGAGGCCGACCCGCTCCTCTATCTGGACATCGCGAAGGCGATCGCCCGACATGAGTGCGGCGTCGATGCTGAAGCGATCACGGATGATGCGTGGGAAGTGGGCCTCAAGGAGGCCGGGCTGTGACCTATCTGAAGATCGCGGGCGCACTGCTTGCGGTGCTTCTGGCTTTCGGAGGCGGCTATCGCTATGCCGCCGCGCTTTACGAAAAGGACGCGGCGGAGCTTCGGGAAGCCGAGGCTGTCGCTCGCGCGGATCTTGGGAGGAAGCAGTATGCGAAATTGGTTGAGGCACTGGACGCTCTTGCCGATCTACGTAGCGAGCTGTCTAACGCTCGCGCTGATGCTGAGCGGGTGCGCCGTGCAGCCGAGGTACGTGAGCGAAGAGAAAGCGCCTCTGCCTGCGGTGCTGAGCGAGCCGCAGTCTCCGCGTGCGAAGGACTTCTCAGAGAAAGTGTCGGACTTCTCGCGGAGGGTCGAGGACTACTTCAGGAAACAGCCGGAGTTCACGACGCCGCAATAGGGGTGAAGTAGCTCTATACTTTTTGGGGCGGATGTTTCCTGCCGAAACAGTCCTAGCAACTGTCCTAAGTACACCAAGAAGTACACCACCGTGACAGGTGCATTTTGAAATCGGTGTGAGAGAAGCTATCTTGAATCCTCTCACCCGACCAGGATTTTGAAAGGCGCTGTTCCATCAGGGACGGCGCCTTTTTCTTTATCCTTTCGGCCAACAGGCAATCAAACCTTAGAGATGCAAATGTGCTGGATTTTGGGCTTAACGGGCGGAGCTGGCTCCGGAAAGAGCACCGCTGCAGACATCTTTCGTGAACTAGGACACCCCATCATTGATGCGGACCGCATTTCGCGTGCTGTAACTGCCGCCGGGGGCGCTGCTGTGCCCGCCATCCGCCAAGCCTTTGGCCCAGAGATGATTGAAATCTCGGGCGCTATGAACAGGGCCCGCATGCGTGAACTCGTCTTTCGAGACCCTGAAGCCCGCAAAAAACTCGAGGCCATTGTCCATAGCGCCATGAAGCAGGTGCTTGATGATGAATTTGCTTGCGCCAAACGCTCCGGCGCCCCATTTGCGGTTTATGACTGTCCGCTTTTAATCGAAAGTCCTCAAGCACGAGCCCGCGTTGACCGCATCCTGGTCATTGATGTGCCTGAATACCTGCAAGTTGAGCGTCTTGGAACCCGCTCCGGACTAGCGCCGGATGCAGCGCTTCGCCTCATTCGTGCGCAGACTTCCCGCCGCAATCGTCTGCAAGCGGCGGACGATGTGCTTGTCAATGCCGGGACTCGCGAGGATTTTGCCTGCCGAGTCCGTCATTACGCCTTGCGTCTCTGGGGAGCCGCAGAGAAACACCTTCTCTGAAACCTCTTGTCGCTTTTACCTCTTTTCGTAAAGAACTTCGTCGGATAAGATCAGAAGGTGTGCGCAGTCTTTTCGAGACTGCGTCTTTTCAGGAACGTCTAATTCGCCAACTCGAGCATGCCTGACACTGGACTGATTCTCTATGAGTTCCCCTGCAGCGAGAAGATTCGCTTTTACCTGCGGCTGGAAGCGCTCAAGCAGCGTCTGGACTGGTTCCTGACGCTCGATGGCAAAGCTGCTCACCAAGCGGCAATCAACGCACTTTTCGATCTTTCGGACGTTGCTGCCCGATCGGACCTGAAAAACGAACTCCTTAAAGCGCTCTTGCAGCAGCGCCGCGACATTGAAGCGCTTCCCGCAAACGCTACGGTGGATGGTCAGCCGGCTAAAACGGTACTGGCCCTTGTATCTGAAGCTGCTAATTCCGTCTCGGCAGCTGTGGGCCGCACCAGCCAAATCCTGCGCGACAACGAGTGGCTGCAGCTCATTCGAAACCGCCAGCGCCTGCCCGGCGGTACCTGTGAATTTGACCTTCCTCAGCTTCACTATTGGCTCTCTCAGCCGGCTGAAATTCGTCGCCAAGAACTCCTGTCACTCGCGCAGACCCTTTTGCCGATTACCAACGCGGCTCAGCTCATTCTCGACCATCTGCGGGCGCAGACCATCATTTCTGATGCTGTTGCCGAGCACGGGACAATGCAGATTCCCACATCAGGCAGTCCCTATCAACTCGCACGCATCTGGATGCCTCAGGAAAGTCAATGCATTCCTGACATGAGTGCAAACCGTCATACGCTCTGGCTGCGTTTTTCAACGCCTGACGCCAAACACCGCCTCCATGCGGTGCATGAAACGCTATCCTTCCGTCTTGGGCTCTGTATTTAAGAGCAGCTTCACACCGCCCCCCATCTCTATATTCGGCCGGCCGGCACTTTGCCGTCGCCGGCATTGCGCATCATGAAAGTTCCCTGTCCGGTCTGCCACACGCTTACTGAATATTCCTCAGCCAATCCCTGGCGGCCGTTTTGCAGCGAGCGCTGCAAAATGATTGACCTGGGCGAATGGGCTAATGACGGCTACCGAATTGAGGGAGAACCGGGTTCTGCTGACCGCATGAGCCCAGAAGAACTCGACGCCGCCGCCGATCGTGCGCGCGAACTCGAGGAGCGTCAGCGCTCCGCCAAAACCAACGGCGCCCGCAGGCGCCGTTGAGATCCGCATGCAAAGCGGTTCCAGCTTCACCGTTTTTTAAATCAACGGTTTAACGCCGTGAGCCCCCTTGGCCTGCCACGTCTCAAGATCGGCCGCGGCAGCGCCGTCGACATACATCGGCAGACGCGGTTCTCCGTTAAGCAGGAGACTCTCAAACTTCTCGGGCGGCACGATCACGAAGTCGTAGTCCATGGCGACACACTTAAGCACCTCATCCATGGTTTCCGCGCGGGCACCTACCCAACGATAGCGGCGGTCACGAACGACTGTTGCGGCCAATGCCTCACGCGTCAGTGTTAAGAGATTATCAGACTCCTCAAACACTTCCGGCAGTTCGACACGATTCACAATAACCTGGTCCACCGGGAGCATTAAACCCGGCGTGCGTTCGTCAGCCGCATAGAACCCGCACTGCTGACCTTCCTTAGGTACCGGCGTGCCGGCAAAGTCATGCGAGCGGCGAAAGTGCAGACGCACATGCGCATGAGGATAGCGGTGCTCCTTCACAAACCACGGCGTCGAGTAAGAAACCGCCAGACCGAGTTCTTCATTGAGTTCGCGCGCGAGCGCCTGATGAACGGTTTCACCCTTTTCAAGCTTGCCGCCCGGGAATTCCCAGTAACCCGCATAGGGCTTGCCTTCGGGGCGGGAACTCAACAGCATCCTGCCGTCTTCACGAATAAGCACGCCGACGGCCACTTCAACAATGTTGTCGCTCACAGAAAATCTCCAATAGTTCGCGCGCGGTTCCCGCGCACGCAACTTGTTAATTGTCCTCCATCACGCCGATTTATGCTTGACTGCCGAACAGGATCGCTGAGCAGATCGCGCCTGTCTCAGCGAAAATCCGTAGACAGCGATATTTTTTTTATGGGTTCACCTTATCAACCACTGCACAGGCATTGAGTGTTCGCGGGAAGCCAAGGTAGACAACAGCGCACTGAAGTGCATCGATCAGATTGTCCTTCGTGTTCCCGCAGCGAAGATTTGCCGCAGCATGAGCACTAAGCTGTGCCTCACAGCCTCCGAGCGCCGCAATCGTGCAAAAAGTAGCCAGTTCGCGTTCGGCAATCGAAAGACCTTTGCGGGTATAGAAATCGCCGAAACACCAACCGGAAAGATCATCAATCATCAGACTGCGGCGCTCTGCCGGCGTCGTCTGATGCATGCGGGTAATTTGCTCACCAAAAATTTCTGTCTGTACTGCAATCCCCTTTTGCAGACGATTCTCATCACTGACGACAGTCCGACTTTCAAGCGGCAGCGCAATACCCGCCGCCGTCATGGCAGTATGAACGCCGGCCAACACTGCTCGAGTTCGCGCCATGCCGGCATAGGGAGAAGCATGAAAGACCGCCTCCTCAATGTCGCCGGGCGCCAATCCATCGGCGAGTGCGGCTGCCGCAGTGCGCTCGCCAAGATCCTCAAACCCCAAACCGGCGGCGACGGACAACACAGCCAAATGCTTCTGTCGAATTGAAAGTGAAGCACCGCGCTTCGTCAGAAGCGTCATACGGTCTTCAATCGCATCAAAGTCGGGCGCGTTTACCTTTGAATTTGAATCCGCTGCATATGCCGCACCGGCAGCGCCGGCTCCGACGACAGAAGCCGCCATCGGCAGCGAAAGCACTTGCCTGCGGGAAAAGTTCGTCATTTCCGCCTCCATTGGGATGTTTGAATGAAGCATCAAATGCAATGCATACATTCTGACAACGCCACGGATCCGCGTATCTGCTGATTCTGCCTAAAAATCAGATGAAGCCGCTCTCACTGCGTCCGGCAATTTCATGCCCAAAAGCGAAATCCCAAACGACCGCGCCCTAAATGGATGGAGAGCTCTTCTGAACCCTCCAGCCAAGCGTGAACCGCTTCAATATTGGCGCCTGACTGCTCGGGCTGACGCAGACCCTCATAAAGCAGTGCATTGGCAATCCGCACCGAAACAGGCGTACGTTCAAAACCCGCTATGCCTGTTGTGAGGAGCACCGAACGAAGAAATTCGCTCAGGACTCTCGGCCGATCACTTTCGGCAAGCTCCAACAATTCACAACGAAAAACAACCAATGCCGGAGCAAGCCGTCGCGCAGCATGCACCGCCTCCTGAGCAGAATCAGCACCTTCGAGCACGCAGGGCAGCGCTCCTATCGCGGCACCGGCTCGACGGGCCAGAACCCCTAATGCAGCTGAGAGAGCCGCCTCTAAGGGCGCTCGCCGCGGGTCCTCCCAGCGCATGACAGGATTGTCATGATGGGCAGCCGTCGAAAAAAGCAGCAGCACGTCACCTGGTACTGGTCCCGTACGAGCGCGAAGTGCTTCAGGTCCCGCGAGCCAAAGCGGTCTGGCCATATCTTCGAGTACGGGGCGGCCAACATCCGCGTCAATGCCGGCCATCCACACCATGCTGCCAAATCCTGGGTTCGGCGCAAAAAAGCGTGCCGCAGAGACTGCAACCGCCCCGTCCGTCAAACGAAACGGGATAGAAACGGAATCAGCACCTGGGCCCTCTGGGGAGATCGTTTTTTGCGCAGACATCGCTCGCTCAAGCCGACGGAGCTCTTCTCCCACAGGGAAATGCATAAAGACGGGGCCTGCCGACGCAAATAGGAGATTAGATTCGGCAATGCCCAGCCGCTCCGCAGCCGCATGTGCAAACCCCTGCGCGGCTGCTGTTGAAAGATCTCCGCGGCCTGCGCAGCCTGAGCCCGCAGTAATCAGCAGTCTGGACCCTGCACCAGTCCAAACTTTTTGAGCGGCTTGTACAAGTCTTTCTGCGGCGCCGTCATCCGGATAGGCAGAACCGAGCATTGCGCCGGTCGCGACGGTCCATCGTGCCGGCGGCGTAAATTCTGCGCACCAAAAATCTCCGGCACTTCGCCAGACCGCTCCGGGAAGCGCAAAACGCGGCAGTTGATGATGGGATGCAGCAGAGTTCATGCTAATTTGGAAAAAGAAACGTTCACCCAAAGCATACCGCCCGGCAGCTTTTCTATCGAAAAACAATTCCGGGCGGTGAACTCCACCGCCCCCTCAGGAGGGGGCCGCGGTCATCAAGGTTCAGAAAGCAATCAACGCAAACGGCCGTGGCAGTCCTTGAACTTCTTCCCGGAACCGCAGGGGCACGGGTCGTTGCGGCCGCAATGACGGAAAGCCGCCTGCAAGCGAGCGTTCTCGTCTGCGCTCAGCTGATCCAGAGAACTGCCCTGATCATTCGGCGCATTGAGTCCCTGTGAAGCGTCGGCGTCAGCGAGATGCGATGCATCGGCACGAGCCTCGCCGCGGGCAAGATTGTCTTGCGCAGCAGCCTGCGCCTCTTCAGGCTGTTTGATCTCAACGCGCATGAGTACCGTGGTCGTCGTTTCACGGATCGAGTCGAGCAGCTGCTCAAACATCGTGAAGGCCTCGCGCTTATATTCCTGCTTAGGCTGCTTCTGAGCGTAACCGCGCAGGTAGATGCCCTGACGCAAGGCGTCCAAAGCGGCAATGTGCTGGCGCCAGAGCTGGTCGATCACCTGCAGGAGCACCGAACGGCCAAAAGCAGCGAAAGCGTCATGGCCAACCAGCGTTTCCTTGGCTTCATAGATCTCGTTGGCACGGTCAATAAGCGCCTTCAAAAGATCTTCATCCGTCGTCGCAGTGTCCGCGTCGAGCATCTTCTTGAAGTCGATTTCAATGCCAAAACCGCTCTTGAGTTTGTCGTTGAGCGCATCAAGATCCCACTGCTCTTCAACGGTATCCGCCGGCACAAAGCTGCGGAACAAATCGGTGAAATACCCCTCACGCAGATTCTTGATGAGCTCACTGCAGTCGGTCGCTTCAAGAATCTCATTGCGTAAGCCGTAGATCTCATGGCGCTGATCGTTCTGGACATCGTCAAACTCCAGAAGCTGCTTGCGGATGTCGTAGTTGCGGCCTTCCACTTTGCGCTGTGCGGATTCGATCATGCGAGTCAGCATCTTCGACTCAATCGCAACGCCCGGCTCAAGCTTGAGCCGATCGGCGATGGCGCGCATACGGTCGCCGCCGAAAATGCGCAGCAGCTGATCTTCCATCGACAGATAAAAGCACGATGAACCCGGGTCACCCTGACGTCCTGCGCGGCCGCGCAGCTGATTATCGATACGGCGGGATTCATGACGTTCGCTGCCGATGATGCGCAGGCCGCCGGCTGCCACGACCTCGTCATGGAGCTTTTGCCACTGCGACTTCACCTCAGCGATGCGCTGCGCTTTTTCTTCTGCGGAAAGCGTTTCGTCAGCTTCAATCGCACCTACAGCCTTGTTGATGCCGCCGCCGAGCACAATGTCGGTACCGCGGCCAGCCATATTGGTAGCGATCGTCACCATGCCGGGACGACCGGCATCCAGCACGATCTGCGCTTCGCGTTCATGCTGCTTGGCGTTGAGCACATTGTGCTCAATACCCTCTTTCGTCAGCAGCTGCGAGAGCAGTTCGGAGTTTTCAATCGAGGTCGTGCCGAGCAAAACCGGCTGTCCCTTCGCGTGACATGCCTTGACGTCCTCAACGATGGCCTGATATTTCTCCGCCACCGTACGGTAGACCTTGTCTTGCTCGTCGATTCGGATCATCTTGCGATGTGTCGGAATAACGACAGTTTCAAGGCCATAAATGTCCTGGAACTCGTACGCTTCAGTATCCGCCGTACCCGTCATGCCGGAGAGCTTCTCGTACATGCGGAAGTAGTTCTGGAAGGTAATCGACGCCATCGTCTGATTTTCGTGCTGAATGCGCACGCCTTCCTTAGCTTCGACGGCCTGGTGAATACCTTCGCTCCAGCGACGTCCCGGCATCAAACGGCCCGTAAATTCGTCCACGATGACGATTTCACCGTCCTGCACCACATACTGCTGATCGCGCTTGAAGAGCGTATGAGCCTTCAGGGAGGCCATCAGGTGATGCATCAAAATGATGTTCTTCGGCGAGTAAAGCGATTCGCCGGGACCGACAAGACCGCGTTCTGCGAGGATCTTTTCGAGCTTCACATGGCCGGACTCGGAGATATAGACCTGATGGGCTTTTTCATCTACCCAATAGTCGCCTTCGCCCTTTTCCTCCTGCTGGCGCGTGAGGAGCGGCGGAATTTCGTTGATTCGGAGGTAAAGATCCGTATTGTCATCGGCCGGCCCCGAAATGATGAGCGGCGTACGCGCCTCGTCAATCAGAATGGAGTCCACTTCGTCGACAATCGCAAAGTAGAGACCGCGCTGACGGCGCGCGGAGACGTCGTACTCCATGTTGTCGCGCAGATAGTCAAAGCCGAACTCATTATTCGTGCCGTACGTAATGTCGGCCGCATAGGCTTCTTTCTTAACCGCAGTGTCCTGCTGCGAAAGAATCTTGCCGACGGAAAGCCCGAGCCAGTTATAAAGCCGTCCCATCCAGTCCGCATCGCGCGAAGCCAGATAGTCGTTGACGGTCACGACATGCACGCCTTTGCCGGCCAAAGCATTTAAATAGACAGCAAGCGTAGCGGTAAGGGTTTTGCCTTCACCAGTGCGCATTTCAGCAATCTTGCCGTCATTGAGCACCATGCCGCCAATCAGCTGCACATCGAAGTGGCGCATACCGAGCACGCGCTTAGAGGCTTCGCGCACAACCGCGAAGGCTTCCGTCAGCAATTCGTCCGTGGTCGCACCCTTGGCAATACGGTCGCGGAATTCCTGAGTCTTGGCCTGCAGTTCGGCGTCCGAAAGCGCCTCCATGGCGGGTTCGAGCTTGTTGATCGCAGCCACTTGGCGGCGGTACTGCTTAATGAGCCGCTCGTTGCGGCTGCCAAAAATCTTGGTTAAAAGTTCGTCAAACATGTTTTCGCTGGAATTCTGCGTCGCGGCGTCTGCTGTCACGGCAGGCGTCTGCTTGGGTTTTAGGTCTGCCTCGAGAATAGAGCCGTCAAAAAAAGCGGAAGTCTTATCAATAAGACTGCTGCATTACATCCTGCTTAAGGTAGAAAACGCATCCATGCGCCTCAACCCATAAAGCATCGGGCACCATCTCGAGTAGACTTCTCCAAGAAGGGCTAGGCGCTCCGGCATGCTGATGGAAAAACCGTCCAAGACGGCCATATTCCCCAGAGAGCCGAGCACAATTGAAGGATTATCGCATTTTTGCGATCCTGCAATGCCGCCACTGAGCCCGAATTCATTGCGGAATAATGCTTTCCGCTGCAGATTGTCCGGAGACCCTTTTCGTGCCTAGGCTTCGCTCGCTTCCTGCCGGCTTTACGCTCAGAAACCGCGGCTTCCGCTCTCCGGAAAAGTCACTCGCCGAATCGAGTGCCAGCGGAAAGCTTCTTGCCGAATACGAACTGGCCTGCCGCGCCGGCAAAGCCATCATGCCGCTTATTGACCAGCTGCGGCTGCCGCTCGACTTTTCATCCGGACGCGGTGTCCGGATCAACACTCAAGGCACCATTACCTTCATCACCGACAGCGCTGCTCAGCAAAGTCGGTTAAGAAATCTTTCTAAACGAATTCTTGAAAATCTCATTACGGCAGGCGTCCCTGTTGTTGCGGTTGACTTCCGTAACCGCGGACGCCGCTCCACACTCAATGAAGCTGAAAAACCTGAGCCGATCCGAACCCCTTCACTCATTGCCGCTGCAGAACTTGAATCCTCTGCAGCCCGACTGATCAATCCTGACCTCAAACACCAGATACTCGCACTCGCAGCAGTGCTTCGCCCTCGGCCCGAAGAAATGCCGCTGGCCGTTGAAACGGCTCTGGAAGGCACGATTGAACGCATTGATCGACTGATCGGGCGTACCGATCGAATCAAAACACTGCTGCCGAGTGCTCCGGACGCCAAACTGATTCCCGATGAAGCCTCTGCCAAGGCGAACCCCGTACTGGCCGCCGTTCGCTCACGTCAGCGCGCACGGCTCGCTCGGCGTACGCTCGCAGAAACCGAAACGAATCAGATCGCCGAAGAAGCCCGGCAAGCGCTGGCGCTGCTGAAGACTGCACGTGAAAAATTGATGCCGCCCGCAGCAGAGGAGGCCGCAGCGGAGCTGCCGTTCGAACTTTCTTCCAAAGTACTCGACGATGCCGGCCAAAGCGCCGTCAGCGCCGCACTTAAGATCGCAGGATGGACGGCAAGACTCAACCAAGTGGAGGATCGCCTCACACTGCCTCTGGAAGAAGCCGTACAAACGCTTGCCGCCAAGGGAACACCGCCAGCCGCCGCCAGCCCCTCACTTCCGAACGCCGGAACGCCGGAGGAGCTTTCGCCGGCAGTGCTTCGCAGCGAGCTCAAGCGAAAAATAAAAGTCCTGCAAAGCAAACTCTCCGAAACGCTTTCGCAGATAAGACATATCGGCGTGCGCATGCCCGAGCTGCCCGATATTCTCGCCGCCGACAGTCGGCTGGCCCAGGAAGCCGCAGATCTCGCACGAGCACGCGAAAAAGGCGACTCGCAGGCTTTGGCTGTTGCGCTCTCGGCAGAAAGCTCCCGCAAACTCCTCTCGTGGGAGTCGCGTCTGGAAGTGAAAAGCCGACTCGACACGCTCGAGCAAACTCTGGCAGCCATGTCCAAGCGTTTTCTGGCCGACCGGCCTTGGCTGCTCGCGCCTCGGTCCAAATACGCCGACGAGCGTCCTGAGACAATGGAAACGCTGCGGAAAATCGATCGACGGCTGATCAATGAAGAAGAGGCGCTCTCAAGCATGTCCGCAGAGATTGAGACATTGGCAGAAAAAGTCGAAATTCTCCGCGGGGATCTCCCTGACGACGCCCTGAGCGGCATCAACCCCTTGGAAGGTGCGCTTCTTGAATCGCTCAAAATCGTTTTTGCCCGTCTGCGCAGTCTGGAAGCTGTCCTTGGCGGACGTCTCAATGAATCCATCATTCCCTCGGAAGCAGAGGCCGAAGCAGACCCACAGCTCGCCGCCATCCGCGCGCGTCAACTCGCACGGCTTAAAACCTGGGATAACCGTGCCGCACTCCTTGCCGCCGCCGAGCAGTCGGCAGCCGCTGTTGATCGAGTGCTCACCGCGCCGCGCGGAGAGGGATTGTCCCCTGAACTCGCCGCTATGCTCGAGCGGGCGGCCGCAGAAGTGGTCGAACGTTTCGAAGCAGCTCGTGCTGCCATAGACCCCGACGCCAAGCCCCTTGAGCTGCCCGATCTTTTCGGCGCGCCTATACCGGCCGACGAAAAATCGGAGTCTGCCGCCCCGCACGCCAGTCAAACCGCTCGAGCAGCGGAAGATGCCGTACAGGCAGCGGCCGAGGCAGAGGAGGCCCAACAGCTGGAACTTCGCACCAAGCTCGAGGAGCTGCTAACCATTATTCCAATATGGGCCGACCGTCTGCCGCGCATGCCGGACCCCAAACTCATCCCGAATGAAGCAGAGTGCGCCGGCAATCCGCAGCTCTCTGAACTGCGAAGCCGTATGCTCAGCCGGCGCAGTCGTCGTGAAGATCTGCAGGCACGTCTCAGCAGTCTGCACGAAGCTGCGCTTAAGCTGCGCGAACGCCTGGGCAATCCTCTCGCCGACGCTGCCGAAACGGGCCGTTATGCTGCCGCACTGATGCGTGACGCCGACCGTTTTTCGGCAGACCTTGGCAAATAAAAAGCCGCTGGCAGCAGCATACAGCCCGCGGCTTTGCGTTTTCCGTCGGAAAATGCACAGTTAGAACGGCAGCTTCCCGTCATCGGGCGCTTCAGGACGAACCGCGGCAGGCTGAGGCCAAAAATCAACCGGACAGTCCTTAGCATGTTCGAATGTTACGGTTTCAAAGGCTGAAGGATCCGCTAAAAGTGCACGCAGCAGCTGGTTGTTGAGGCCATGCCCCGATTTTTCTGCAATGTAATGCGCAAGCAGCGGCGCGCCGAGCACATAAAGATCCCCCATTGCGTCCAGGATCTTATGCTTCACAAATTCACCTTGTTCGCGCAGCCCTCCGGGATTGAGCACCCGGAATTCATCCATGACGATGGCGTTGGACAGTGAGCCGCCTTGCGCAAGACCAATTTTGCGAAGCATTTCCACATCCTGAACGAACCCGAATGTCCGGCACCGCGATACGGCCTGTTCATAGTTGACTTTGGAAAAGTCAATGTCAGCATATTGATCCGTAGCGTCGATCGCCGGATGACCGAAGGCAATGCGAAACGACAGCCGGAAGCCTTCGTGAGGTTCCAGCCGAGCCAGTTTGCTGCCTTCGCGCACCTCAACGGGCTTCAGAATACGCACGAAGCGCCGCGGCGCCTTCTGCTCAACAAGCCCGGCGCTGTGAATGAGATAGACGAAGGCTGCTCCGGATCCATCCATGACGGGGATTTCCGGCGCATTGACTTCAACGAGACAATTGTCCACGCCAAGTCCCGAGAAAGCACTCATCAAATGTTCAATCGTCGCCACCGCCGCACGCCCGACGTTCACGGTCGTTGCCATGCGCGTGTCGTTCACATTCATGGGCGCAGCAGGAATATCGACAGGCGGATTAAGGTCAACGCGGCGAAAGACAATACCGGAATCTTCTGGTGCCGGATGAAGCACCAGACGGATTTTGCGGCCGCTGTGCAGACCGATGCCGACAGCGGCTACAGACTCGGCGAGCGTGCACTGGCAGAACATGACTCAATACGCCTCAGCTCAAATACTTCGGAATGCTGAATTTCGGCGCCCCTGTCTGCGCGGCTTCCTCATCGGTCTTCTTCTCCGTCTTCGGCGTGCCAAAGATCGTCGGCGGTTCGTCAGACGAAGGCTGCGAAGCTTCAGCAGCAGATGCGGGCTGACCAATTGCCGGCGCAGCGGCGGGTGACGTTGTGTCAACGGTCGTCGTCGGATCAATCGGGCGATCGAGACCGGTTGCGACTACCGTAACACGCACTTCATCCCCCATTTCCTCAGACATAGCCGAGCCGAAGATGACGTTGGCCTGTTTGGTGACAAAGGTATTGAGTACGCCCATCGCCTCGCGAATTTCCGCGAGCGTGAGACTTTCATTGCCAGTGAAGTAAACAAGCATGCCGCGCGCCCCCTGAAGGTTGGCGCCTTCGAGCAGCGGACAAGCGATGGCCGCTTCCGCAGCTTTGCGGGCACGATCGGGACCGGATGCCGTCGCCAGGCCGATGATGGCGCTGCCGCGCTCGCTCATGACGGTCTTCAAATCTTCAAAGTCGACATTGATCGTGCCGGGCGTATGAATGATTTCCGCGATGCCGACGCAGGCTTTGTAGAGCACTTCGTTGGAGGTTTCAAAGCATTCTTTCATCGTGGCGTTCGGCGGGCATTCTTCTTCGAGCTTCTCGTTCAGGATGACGATCATCGAATCGACTTTGCTCTTGAGATTTTCAATGCCTTGTTCGGCCGTACGCATACGGCGAGCGCCTTCAAAACTGAAGGGCTTCGTCACCACGGCCACCGTGAGAATGCCCAATTCCTTCGCAATCTCAGCAATCACCGGCGCAGCGCCCGTTCCCGTACCGCCGCCCATGCCGGCCGTAATAAAGAGCAGATTGGCTCCGCGGATCGCTTCCGCCACCTGTTCGCGCTTTTCCTGTGCGGCAGCCGCACCGATTTCCGGACGCGCTCCCGCACCCAGTCCGGTGCTGCCGAGCTGGATGTTGACGTGAGCCTTGGAGCGCTGCAGTGCCTGATGGTCCGTATTGGCAGCGATGAACTCAATGCTCTTGGCGCCGTGGGTAATCATGTGCTCGACGGCATTTCCGCCGCCGCCGCCCACGCCGATCACCTTGATCACGGTTTTGAGCGGGTCAAATTCAGGAAGAACTTCAAAAGGCATGTCAACCTCGTTAATGGAATTGGTGAATTATCCGTTCTTTTTGGCCATTCTGCGGACAGAGAAAGCGTTGGACACGTCAATAGTCGCCAATGAAGAATGTCTTCAGGCGCTCACGGAATCCCTGCCGACGCCTGACGCCCCATGCATTCTCTACACCGAGCGCACCGGCGTCGATAGCACACTGCACTAAGCCAGCAGCCACTACCGAATCAGGCCGCTGCAGCAGCGCCGACTCGCCTTCTGCGCGCCGGGGCAGTCCAATACGCACACGTTTGCCCATTTCCGCCGCAGCCGCATCAGCGATGCCCGGGAGCATGGCTCCGCCGCCGGTGAGCACCACGAGTTCGACATGGTCAAAAGCTCTTGCATCAATAAGCAGCTGTCGGTAGAGATGGAAATATTCTTGTGCGCGCGCCGCAAGAGTCTTCACGAGCAGATCCCGGGAATAAAGGCGTGAAAGCGCACCGTGAGATTCAAACTGTACAACTTCACCGGCAATAACCTGCGACAGACGGCACTCCCCCGAATTGCGCTTTAATTCCTCGGCTTCCTCAAGACTGATGCCGAGAACCATAGCCAAATCGCGGGTGAAAATTTCAGCGCCCCAAGGACGCACGTCAGTGAACTGTACGCGTCCCTCAGCCATCACAATGATTGATGTCGTCTGCGCACCGATATCGATTACCGCTGCGCCGCATGTTTTTTCGGTTTCGGAGAGAACGGCCTGAGCCGCTGCCCAGGGATGCGGCTCATAGTTGATGACCTCCACTCCGGCGCGCTGAATACAGCGCTTCAGATTGTCGGCATTGGTTTTGGAGCCGTAAAGTGCATGCACATAAGCCTCAAGCTTAGGCCCCACCAATCCGATGGGACGGGCAGTCATCACGTCGCCGCAGCGGAACCCCTGCGGAATCAGTTTGATGACAGTGCTGCCTTTGCCTTCGCGCATGGCGGCGAGCCGAGCATTTGATTCGGCCTGTTCAACGTCTTCCCGAGAAACCTCTTGCCCGCGAAGCACCGTTTGTCCAACACAGTTGGCACTCTGCAGGTACTTGCCGCCGATGGCCGCCCACACACCGGAAAGCTGAACTTCGGCCGTGTACTGCGCTTCCTGCACAGCCTTGCGAATCGATTGAACAGCTTCTTGTACATCAACGACGCACCCTTCCTGTACGCCCGAAGAGCGTGCATTCCCCATGCCGATCACCCGCATGGAACCCGGTTCTGCGCCAGGTCGCGCGACGATGCAAAGCACTTTATCCGTGCCGATGTCGAGGGCGGCAAAGAACTCGCGGCCGTGATCCTGAGACTTCATGAGAGCAATGGATGGGAAAGGAAGGATTCGAAAGAAGGATATTGTAGGACGTCATATGACGCAGTGAGCATTTAGCGGGCAGCTGCACCGCCTTCAGTCTCATGCGACTCGCTCGATGCCGCATCCGCGGCATCATCCGCAGCCGATGCTGCCTCAATATCGTCCACTGAGTCTTTGCTTGACGACGCTTCCGCTTCTGCCGCCGCATCCGCCGCGCCATCGGCATCCCCAAGCGATGGACGAGCACTGCTCTGAGCGGACACAGCCTGCACGGATGCCAAATATTCCGCCACCTGTTCGCGATTGACCTTACCGGCTGCAATCGCCCGACGATAGCGGGCATCGAGCGAGGCCGGCGGTCCGCCCATAATTTCCACAATTCGCGGATACGCTTCCACCACCTGACGCAGACGCTCCTCAACGGCTGCGCCGTTAGCATCGCGTCCGAGTTCAATCTTTGTGGGGGGAATCGTCGGACTTTCTATCGTAAGCGTCCAGCTGCCTCGGTCTGAAAGCTCCAGTTCGGTAATCTTGGCGGGAATATGTTCCGTCAGTCCGCTGAATCGGCGCCAGCGGCGAAGCATTTCCGGTACGGCCTGAGCCTCCCCGCGAAACGTTGGAGCCCCGGCCGTTTCCGATCCTTCATCAGGATTGGCCGAAAAAAGCTGACCTTCACCGCTGACGAGCCGGCCGTCTTCATAGACAGCCGCGGCTTCGTATACCGTCACATCAATCATCAGCGCGTCGGGCCAAACACGGCGCACTGCGGCGTACTGCACCCAGGGCACCGTTTCGGCGGCATCTCTGACGGCCTTCAAATCAACCGTAAAAAAGGTTTTACCTGCAGCAGCGGGCTCCACTGCTTCCTTTAACCTCGCCAACGGCACCTTCTGGACGTCCCCGGTCATCTCCAGCCGCTGAAGCATGAAGATCCGCCCATCAGCGGCCTCTCGCACGACAAGCGCGCCCAGTATGAGCACAGTCAGGAGTCCCGCCACTCGCGCCGCAGGAAGCCCCCATCGCCGAAGACCGTAACGCATGCGTTCGGCCGCACCGAGACGTTCGCGCGGCACAGGAGGAAGTTCATCCGCAAATTCAGGCGTGCGGCTCCCTACATGCAGATTGTCCGCAGCAGCCCGCTTTCCTCTGGCAGCAAGCGTCGGCTCCTGCCGCCCCAGACTGTCCTGAGGCAGGGGGATCTGTCGCAAAGGATTGCCGGCAGCGTCGGTCCGTTCAGTTTGCGGTACGTCCATCTTCGGTCAAAGCGCAGATCAGATCAAGCAATGTCCGTGCGGGCGAGTCCGAGCACTCTGAGGCAGAGGTCGGCATAGGACAGCCCTACAGCACGAGCCGCCATCGGCACGAGCGAGTGCGGGGTCATGCCCGGCGACGTATTGATTTCGAGCAGTGCAAATGTTCCGTCAGCACGTTCAAGCGCGTCGACTCTCGACCATCCGCGGCAGCCGAGCACTGCGAAGGCTTTCTCGCAAGCAGCAGCAAGCGCTTTCGCCGAAGCCTCTGGAAGCTTTGCCGGACACTCGTAGCGCACCACATCCGTGTAGTACTTATTCTGAAAATCGTAACTGCCTTCAGGAGCACAGATCTCAATCACGGGGAGCGCCTTGCCATCCAGAATGGCCACCGTAAACTCGCGCCCGTGAATGTACTCCTCCACCAACACCTCTGCGGCATCACGCTCAGCAGCTGCATTGAGCGCAGCTCGCAGCGAATGAAGGGAAAGCGCATCGCGATCGAGCTTGGTAACACCAATCGAGGAGCCGTCATGACCGGGCTTAACGACAACGCCGTCAGCACCAAACTCGGCAATGGCACGCTCGAGCTCAGCATCCGATGCGGCTGCCGTCAAACGCACGCCCGCAGGCACGGAAATGCCGTTGGCACGCCAAATGTTCTTCGTAAGCTCCTTATCCATCGCAATCGCCGAAGCCGTCACGCCAGGACCGGTATAGGGAAGACCTATGCAATTGAGGAGTCCCTGTACGGAGCCGTCCTCGCCCAAGGTCCCGTGAAGCGCAATAAAGGCGGCATCATATGCGCCCTCTTCCAGACCGCCCACGCTGTCAACAGCCGGATCCCAGCTTTCAACCTCCAGGCCCTTTGAAGCCAGCGCCTCCTTTACGCCGCGCCCCGATAGAAGCGAAACCTCACGCTCAGAGGAAATGCCTCCCTCGAGCACTACAACGCGTTCAAGACGCGGTTCTTCTGCTTGGGTCATTTGCAGACTCCTATTTTTTATTCCATCAGAGACGACCGGCGAGTTTCGGCGCCGCACGGCCAATTGAGCCCGCACCCATCGTTACGACAACGTCACCGGGCTCTACGAGCGAGCGCACGGCATCGGGCACTTGATCAACATCCACCACAACGGGTTCACTGCGGCCAGAGGCTTTGATGGCCTCGGCAAGATGGTGACTGTCTGCACCGGGGATGGGGGCTTCCCCCGCAGGATAAACATTGGCCAACACGACGCCGTCGACATCCTCAAGGACCTTCACAAAATCATTGAAGCAGTCGCGCGTACGAGTGTAGCGGTGCGGCTGGAAAGCAACGACAATGCGGCGGCCGGGCCACGCACCGCGTACTGCCGCGAGGGTTGCCGCCATTTCGTGCGGATGATGACCATAGTCATCAATCAGTGTGAAGGTTCCCGTGATGCGGCCATCCGCATCCTGAATAGGAATATCACCCCACTGTGCAAAGCGCCGGCCTACGCCCTTAAATTCTGCCAAGCCGCGCTTGATGTCTTCGTCCTTAACGCCCGCCAAGGTCGCGATTGCGACCGCCGCCAAGGCATTGCGCACATTATGTACGCCCGGCAGGTTCAGTACGACGGGCAGCGGCGGATGATCAGGGCGTAGAACCGTAAAACGCATGCGCGTGCCATCGGCCGTCACATCAATTGCGCGAACGGTAGCGTCATGAGAAAGACCGTACCCAATCACGGGTTTCGTTACGCGCGGACGAATCGAGCGAACGTTATCGTCGTCCATGCAGAGCACGGCTACGCCGTAAAAAGGCAGACGTCCGAGAAAGTCCACAAAAGCACTCTTTAGTTTCTCAAAGTCGTGCCCATAGGTATCCATGTGGTCTTCGTCAATGTTGGTAACGGCAGCAATAACCGGCGTGAGATTCAGAAACGACGCATCAGATTCATCGGCTTCGGCCACCAGAAATTCGCCCGTTCCCAAGCGAGCATTCGCGCCTGCGCTATTGAGTTTTCCGCCGATGACAAAAGTCGGATCCAGTCCGCCTGCGGCGAGCAGTGATGCGGTAAGCGAGGTGGTCGTCGTTTTCCCATGAGCGCCTGCAATTGCAATGCCGCGGCGCAGCCGCATTAATTCAGCAAGCATCACCGCGCGCGGGACGACTGGAATATCGAGTTCACGAGCAGCGGTAACTTCTGGGTTGTCAGCCTTTACGGCCGAAGAAACGATCACTGCATCCGCGCCGCGGATGTTCTTCTTGTCGTGTCCGAGCGAAATGCGCGCCCCCAAAGACTGCAGACGTTCAGTCACGGGCGACGCAGCGATATCCGAGCCGCTGACGACATAACCTAAATTGAGGAGCACTTCGGCGATGCCGCTCATGCCAGCACCGCCGATCCCGACGAAATGCAGATGATTGACCAGAAACTTCAAGGTGGTTCTCCGTAAAAGGGGCAAATATTCGCGTGCGAGCGTCAGGCCTTCGGGATCTTCGGCGCCCGACGTGCGACGACTTCTTCAATCAAGTCAGCGACTTTAGCCGCCGCATCCGGCGCGGCAATGGCGCGTGCTGCTTGAGCATGCTCGAGCAGCGACTCACGCGTCATGCCTGAAATGAGCTTGGCCACAGCCTGCGGGGTAAAGTCCGCTTGATTCACCAACCAGGCCGCCCCCCGATCCGCAAGATATTTGGCATTGCCGAGCTGGTGCTTAGTGGTTTTGGCAATAAAAGGCACCAACACTGCAGCGGCGCCCGCTGCGCACAATTCCGAACAGCTCGTTGCACCCGATCGGCACAGCACCAGGTCACTTTCGCGGTAGCGCGCTGCCATATCGTCAATGAAAGGCACGACTTCAGCCGCAACGCCTGCCTTGGCATACGCTTCGCGCACAGCCGCATCACGATCGCGCCCAGTCTGATGAAGGACAATAGGACGCTCACTCTCAGGAATCATTGCCAAAGCCTGCGGCAGCACGTCGTTGAGTACCTGAGCGCCCAGCGAACCGCCGAAAATAAAGAGTTTTAGCGGCCCCGTACGCCCGGCAAAACGCTCTGCGGGCGCCGGCAGCGCCGCGATTTCGGCGCGCACGGGATTCCCTGTCGTATGCCCTTTGATGCCTGCAAACGTGCGGGCACCGCCCGCAAACCCGCAGGCCAGCGCATCGCAAAAAGGCAGCACAGTATTGGTGGACATCAAGAGGTCAGCGTCGCAATTCATCAGCACAATGGGACGCTTGAGATTCTGCGCCGCAAAGCATACCGGCACAGCGATGTAGCCGCCCGTGGAAAACACTGCCGTCGGACGAAGTTTTTTAAGCAGCTTGCGGGCATCCCAGATAGCCTTGAGCATCTTGATGCCGCCCGTAATCATCCCTGTAATGCCGCGTCCGCGCATGCCTTGGAAGTTAAGCGGATGGAATTCGATCCCCTGACGCTCTACAAGCCCTTTTTCCATGCCGGTGGTCGTGCCAATCCAAACGATCTTCCATCCTCGATCGGCCATTACGCGAGCGACGGCCAGACCAGGCATCACATGTCCGCCAGTCCCTGCAGCGGCGATGACGAGCGTGCGGCCGTCGGCCGCAGTTTGTTGTTTGTTGTCAGCGGTCACACCTGACCTCCTCGCATCAAAATTTTGTTTTCTCGGTCTACTCTTAAAAGCAGTCCAATGGCGATCATGGATGAGAGCATGGAGGATCCCCCAAAGCTCACAAACGGAAGCGTGAGCCCTTTCGTCGGAAACGCCCCGGAAGCTACGCCAATATTGATAATCGCCTGAACTCCGAACCAAAGTCCCACACCTTGCGCCAGCAAGCCCGGGAAAAAGCGCTCCAGCTTGATCGCCTGCCGACCGATTTCGAATGTGCGGCGAATGAGCCAGTAAAAAATAAAGAGGATGAGGATAACACCGACCAGTCCGGTTTCCTCCGCCACTACAGCCATGATGAAGTCGGTATGAGCCTCGGGCAGGTAGTTGAGCTTCTCGACGGAACCGCCGAGCCCTACGCCGAAGAGTTCACCGCGGCCGAAGGCGATGAGCGAATGTGAAAGCTGGTAGGCCTGCCCCAGAACATACTCATCGGACCATGGATCCAAATACGCCAATACGCGCGAGAGGCGCCACGGCGTCATAAAAATCATCAGTGCCACGAAAGCGACGATCACCGTGCCGACGGCAAGAAAGATCTTCATCGACAGACCGCCCAGAAAGAGCACGCCCATGATGACTACCGATACCACCACCGTCGCCCCTAGGTCGGGCTGCTGCATCAGCATGAAGGCGATGATCACCATGACAATCGCCATGGGGAAGAACCCCTTTGAAAAGGAGTGCATGTACTCCTGACGCTTCACGGTAAAGGCTGCGGCATAAATCAGAGCGCAGAGCTTCACCATTTCCGAAGCCTGAATCGAAAGGGGCCCGAGCTGCAGCCATCGGCGAGCGCCGTTGACGCTCTTGCCGATAACGGGAAGAAACACACTGGCAAGGAGCAGCAAACCGACCGGCAGCAGCCAGGTGGAGTGACGATACCAAAAGTTCATCGGCACGCGGTAAACCACCGCTGCGGCGCATAGCGCAAGGAGAATGCTCATCAAGTGGCGCTTGACTTCGCCGAAATTGGCAGAATCTCCCAACCCGCCCGCGCCCATGGAGGACGTGGCCGAAAAGACCATGACCGTTCCAAAACAGACGAGCGCGGTGGTACAGATGATCACTTCCCAGTTAAGGCCGGGCGATGAACGTTGATCTGCACCCCAGTCGGAATCTAAACGCCTCACAGAAAACCTCTCTTACGCCATCAGCCCTGTACGGCTTCATCGGCCTTCGGAACAACATGATCCGCGATTTTGGCGGCCTCAGCCTTGAATCGTTCACTGCGTTCGGCATAGTCACGGAACATATCCCATGAAGCGCAAGCCGGTGACAAAAGTATCTGATCACCCGGACGGCTCTTTTCCCAAAGCCAGTCCTCCGCGGCCTCAAGCGTCTTAAAAGTTTCTGTTGCAACACCGGCGGGCGAAACGGCTTCGCGGATTTTGGCTGCATCACGCCCAATCAAGGCCGCAAACGCCACTCGCCCTTTAAGCTCTTTGGCAAGCGGCGTGAAGTCCTGCCCTTTGCCGTCGCCGCCCATCAAAATCAGAATTCGGCGTCCCTGAGCAGCAAGTCCGCACACGGCGGCAGCCACTGCGCCGACATTGGTCCCCTTGGAATCGTCAATGAAATCGCGGCCTTCAATCGTGCGTACGAGTTCCACACGATGCGGCTCCCCTCGATAAGTACGGAGCACGCCAATCGCAGGCCGAGTTTCAATGCCGGCGCCTGTAATAAGTCCCAAAGCTGCGAGTGCGTTCATGGCATTGTGCCGGCCGCGGATGAGGAGCTCGAATTCCGGCAGAAACAGCACGTCGACCTCCATCTGATCGCGAAGTCCCAGCCAGTAGCCCTGTGAGGCATGGGCCGCCATCATCAGACCAAGTTCACCCTCTTTCTGCGGCTTCGTCGCGCCGAATGTGAAGCATCGAGCCGCTGAGTGCTCACGATCATCCACTTTTTCAAGTTCAGCCATGACGAGCGGATCTTCACGATTGACGACGCGTACGGTATCGGGTGCAAAAATACGCCCTTTGGCGTGCGCATAGGCCTCTATAGAACCGTGCCAGTCAAGGTGATCCTCGGTGATGTTCAAAAGGGCAGCTGACGTACAGTTGAGCGTATGCGTTGTTTCCAGCTGAAAGCTCGAGAGCTCAAGCACCCAAATGTCAGGGAGCGCTCCGGCCGCTTCGGCTTTACTGAGCTCCGCGACGGCATTAGGTCCGATGTTGCCCGCAGCAACTGCGTACAGTCCTGCTGCCGCAGCCATTTTGGTGGTAAGCGTTGTCGTCGTCGTTTTGCCGTTTGTGCCGGTAATGCCGATGACTTTGGGAGCATATCCCTGCGTACGCTTCAGATAGGCGAGCTCCTGCGCAAAAAGCTCAATCTCGCCGACGATAGGAATGCCCGCTTTGCGCGCTGAAGCACAGACGGAGGCTGCCGCACCAAAGTAAGGCGAAACGCCCGGCGACATCACCACAAGTTCTACGCCGGGCGCCGTCGTTTCAGGAAAGCCGCCCAGCGTCATCTCGCAGCCCGGAACCGCCTTGCAAAAAGCGTCAAGGCCCGCAGGCGCCTCACGCGTATCAAAAGCATGAACGCGCCAACCATGGTCATTGAGGTATTGAGCGGCAGCACGTCCAGAAGCGCCAAGCCCGAGTACCCAGGCACTGCGGCCAGCCCCTTCGGCGGCATTCAATGTAATGAAGGATTTGTCTTCAGCTTCAAGCATTTTTTGACTAACCTGCGAAAACCGCTGTTTTTCAGCGAACGTCTCACTCAGTGAAGCGCAAGCACCGAAAGACCAAGCGCTGTCAGAATAAAAGTAATGATCCAGAATCGAACCACGACCTGAGTTTCCTGCCACCCCTTGAGTTCAAAGTGATGATGAATGGGCGCCATCAGAAAAATTCGCTTGCCGTGAGAAAAACGGAAATAGGTCGTCTGAATCATGACGGAAAGCGTCTCCACCACGAAAATACCGCCCATAACGGCGAGGATAAGCTCCACCCGCGCGACAACCGCCATCGTGCCCAAACAGCCGCCAAGCGCAAGAGCTCCCACGTCGCCCATAAAAACTTGTGCCGGATGAGCGTTGAACCACAGAAAGGCCAGTCCCGCGCCAGCCAAAGCCGCCGCGAGAACTGCAAGCTCTTCAGCGCCAGGAATATGAGGCGCAGCCGCTGCATAGGCAGCGCCGGCAAAATCAGGATTACCCGCCGCATAGGCATAGAGCCCGAGCGCAGAGCCGACCAGCACCGTGGGCAGAATGGCCAGGCCATCCAACCCATCGGTGAGGTTCACCGCATTGCTCGATCCGACGATCACGATGTAGACGAAGACAATGAAGCCGATCAGCCCCAGCGGGAAAGCCCAGTCAGTCCAAAGCGGCAAGTAGAGGTGAATATTGGCCGTTACGTCCAGCGGAAAACGAGCGTCGTACCAAGCGCCAATCGCTTCAGCAAATGTTCCGCCTGGCTCAACGGCAAGCGCCAAGGCAAGATAAAAAGCTGCCGCCAAACCAATCACGGACTGCCAGGAGAACTTTTCACGAGCGCTCATACCGTGTGGATCGTGGTGCACGATCTTGCGGTAATCATCGATCCAGCCAATGGCGCCGTAGCCCAACGTAACAAAAAGCACCACCCAAATAAAGCGATTCCCAAGATCTGCCCAGCAAAGCGTTGAAAGGGTGATGGCAGCAAGAATCAGTGCCCCGCCCATTGTCGGCGTACCGTCCTTAGCCAGATGCGTTTTAGGACCGTCCGTGCGAACGGCCTGACCGAAATGAAGCTTCTTTAGTTCTCTAATGAGGGCTGGACCGCAGGCCAGTCCAATCACGAGTGCTGTCAAAAACGCCAAAAGTGCGCGCAGCGCCAGCGAATCGGCAGGAGAAGAAAAAAGGAAGTTGAGCATGATGCGAAAAGTCGGGCAGAAGCTCGTGAAAAAAAAGAAAAAAAGAAAAATCAGAACGCTGGGAAATGCTTCAGCGTCTCAACAACCTTCCCAAAGCCTGACGAGTGGCTTGCTTTGACGGCCACCGTTGCGCCTTTGAGCGGCAGTTCTGGCAGATGCGCAATCAATTCATCCCGATCGGCAAACCACCGTCCTCTAACGCCGTCAATGCCGAACGCTTCTGCCGCGTGCTTAGAGAGCGGTCCTGCCGCCCAGAAATAGTCGATGCCCAGCGTCTTCGCGGCACCGCCCACTTCAGCATGCCAAAGCTCAGCATCACGACCGAGCTCACCCATGTCGCCAAAAAGGAAAATGCGTGCGGGCTTTTCCTCTGCGAGCATCGCGATCGACGCGATAGCACTGTCGGGATTGCAGTTGTATGCATCATCAATCAGCGTGAAGCCCGCAGGAGACGCCATGCGGGCTCCTCGCCCGGGGAGCGCCTTAAAGGCGGCCAGACCTTCGGCGATGGCGTCGACATCAATTTGCTGCGCCAGTGCAGCAGCAGCTGCGCCTACGGCGTTGTGAATGTTGTGCGCGCCTTGAACCTGCAGCCCGATGACACGGTCAATGCCGTAGGCAAGAAGCCGCAGCCCCTTGCCCGGCACCAGTTCGCCGCGGACATCGGCCGCCACCCCTTCAGCGGTAGCGTAGGTAAGCGTACGCACACCGCGGGCAAGCGCATAGGAAGCCCAGACGTCGGCACAGGGATCGTCAGCGGGATACACTGCAACCCCGTCGTTCGGGAGCGCAGCAATTAAAAGGCCGTTTTCAAAAGCCGCTTCAGCCACAGTTTCTAAATACGCCTGATGCTCGCGCTGCGCATTAGTCATCAGCACGACCGTCGGGCGAATCCAGTCAGCCAGCCGGGCCATTTCACCGCGGTGATTCATCCCGGCTTCCACAACGGCAGCCCGACAGCCGCAATGAAGACCGAGCAGCGTATGCGGCACGCCGACGTCGTTGTTGAAATTGCCTTCCGTAGCATGGATGTTTTGCACACCCCAATGAGCTGCGAGAATCGCCTTCATCATCTGCGTGGTCGTTGTTTTGCCGTTGCTGCCGCCCACCGCTGTGAGCGCAATACCGAAACGGCGGCGCCAAGCCCGTGCAATCAGTCCGTAAGCCCGACGGCTGTTTTCCACCACAAGCTGAGGAACGTTCAGTCCAGTCTCTACGTGTTCGACCACCAAGCAGAATGCGCCTGACTCGGCAGCCTGTAAAAGATAGCGGTGCCCGTCGGTGCGCTCTCCAGAGAGCGCGACAAAAACATCGCCCGCTCGGACGATGCGGCTGTCGGTAACGACACGGATCCACGATGCGTCTTCATTCGCGGGATCTCCGTGAACTTCAACCAATTCGTCGCACAAGGCTTCAAGAAGCCACTTAAAGGACTCGTGTTCGGACGGGATTACTTCGGTTTCTGCCTGCATGGTTTCTATTGTTTGTCATCAAGAAGCAAAGTGTCTGACTGACCTTTAGGCCAGAACGCCTTTGCAATCAATTGGGTATTTCTTTTTACTTCCGGCTGCGGACTGCGCGGCATTCATTAAAAGCCTCGCGAAGCACCTCTCCGTCAACGAAATGGTGCGGCCCGTCATTGAGGATCTGTTCGCATTCATGCCCTTTGCCGGCAACGAGGATGATGTCTTTAGCGTCAGCGGCAAAAACGGCACGATGAATCGCCTCGCGGCGGTCAACAACGGCCATTGTCCGCTGATCAGCACCCGGTACAGCCTGTACGCCCTGCATGATCGCATCGACAATTGCCTGAGGATTTTCCGTCCGAGGATTGTCACTCGTAACGATGACTTGATCGGAAAGCCGTGCGGCAATTTCGCCCATGATCGGCCGCTTGCCGGCATCGCGGTCACCGCCGCAGCCGAAAACCGTCCATAGCCGTCCGCCCCGAGCACGCGCATTGGGAATGAGGCACTCAATGGCCTTTTCCAACGCATCCGGCGTGTGGCCGAAATCCACAACTCCGAGCGGCATTCCATCGGACTCAAAAATCTGCATGCGGCCTGGAGGCGGAGTGAGGGCTTCCAAAGCCCGCACGACTTTTTCGATGGGATGGCCGCAAGCGGCTGCAGCCGCAGCCGCTTCAAGCGCATTATCAACATTGAAAGTGCCGAGCGCATGCAGCTCAACAGGAAATTCGCGCTTGTCACAGACCAGCGTGAAACGCATGCCGCGGTGCGACGGCTCAATCTGCTTAGCTTCAAGCACGTGAGCAGCGCCGAATGCCTGCCCGAAAGAGGCTGCCTCACCCTCCAATCCAGTCACCCAGATCTCGGAGCCGTTCTTTTGAGCAGCATCAGCGTACTTCCGGCTCCAGGCATCCGAGGCATTCAACACGGCAGCCTTCAGACCCGGCCAAGCAAAAAGAAGTCCTTTGGCCTCGCCGTACGCTTCCATCGTCTGGTGGTAATCCAGATGATCACGAGACAAATTGGTGAATACACCCACTTTAAAGTGCGTTCCCTTCATGCGCCCCTGATCGAGCCCAACGGAACTCGCTTCCATCACAAAACTCTTGGCACCGGTCTCTTCAAGATCCTTGAGGATCCCCTGCAAAGAGGCTGCATCCGGCGTTGTCAGATGCGGAGCAGGGATTTGCCGTCCGGCGAAGAAGACACCGACTGTACCGATGATGCCGGACGGAGAGCCCAGAGCGGTCAAAAGCGAGGCCGTCCAGAACGTAGTGGTCGTCTTGCCGTTTGTGCCAGTCACGGCCACGCCTGTCATGTGAGCCGAGGGTTCATCGTAAAAGCGCGCGGCGATTTCGCCGAGCCGCTCGCGCAGGTGCTCCACAGGCTTAGCGGGCAACGGATAGTGTTCAGGACGCTGGCTCGTTTCAGCCTCATAGATCACGCCCGCCGCTCCCCGGGCAGCTGCTACACGGATAAAAGTGCGGCCGTCGACCTTTTCACCCGGTACGGCGCAGAAGATATCGCCCGGCTTCACCTCTCGGCTGTCGAGCCGAAGATGTGCACCCGGATGTGCGAGATCTTTGAGCCACGCCACCGAATCTTTGATCGTCTGATCCATGAGTAATCTCCGTCCTTTTTGCTTCAATAAGGTTCAATTGCGAATTTTCGCCAGGAAGCCGCCGCCCGAAACGGACTCTCGGTCAGGACTCACCATCAACATGCGCAGCGTACTTTCAGCAATTTCGCTAAACACCGGACCAGCCGCACGCCCGCCGAAACGACTGCCTTTTTTAGGCTCGTCGATCATCACAGCCACAATGAATCTTGGGTTGACAGCCGGAACAATGCCTACGATGCTCGCCACCGTATCGTTTGTATAGCGCCCGTTCTTAACCTTGTTGGCCGTACCGGTCTTGCCGGCCACGGTATAGCCCGCCACCTTAATAGTGCTTGCCGTTCCCCCGGCAGCCATCGTCTTCATCATCATGGCGCGGATAAGCCGCACAGTCTCCGGTCGATAAACCTGCTCGCCCTTGGGCAGTTCGCCTTCCGGACGCTTATAGAGCGTCAAGTCAATAACGTCACCCGTTCGGGCCAGCGCGGTATAAGCGCGCACAAGCTGCATGAGCGACACGCTGATGCCGTGTCCGTAAGCAATAGTGGCCTGTTCAATCGGCCGCCAGGTTTTTGCCGGACGAAGACGTCCGGATGCCGCGCCTGGGAAGCCCATTGCAGGAGCGCGCCCGAAACCTAAAGCGGTGTACATGTCCCACAATGTCTGCGGGGACATTTCAAGCGCGATCTTCACCGTACCAATATTGGACGACTTTGCCACGATCTCGGACACTGTCAGCAGTCCATAGTCATGGGTATCGCCGATGGTGCGGTCACCGATGGTGAGCTTTCCCGGCGCCGTCTGAATGGTCGTCTTCGGACCGACAATTCCCATATCGAGCGCCTTGGCGATGGCAAAGGGCTTTAAAGTGGATCCTGGCTCAAACTGGTCGGTGAGCACACGGTTGCGCATCTGTTCAAAGAGCATCGTGGAGCGGTCGTTCGGGTCATAGGACGGAACGTTGACGAGCGCAATTATCTCCCCGGTCTGTACGTCAGCCACTACCGCGGCACCAGCCAATGCCTCAGACTTCTCGACCTGTGCTTTCAAAGCCTGAAACGCAAGAAACTGTACGCGGGAGTCGATGGACAGCACCACATCATGTCCCGGCACGGCTTCCTTTTGCCAGATATCGTCAATGATCCGGCCGCGAGCATCGCGGATCACTCGGCGCGCCCCGGGCACCCCGGTCAAATCCTTGTCTCGGGCCAGTTCAATACCTTCTTGACCATGATCGCTGCGGCCGGTAAATCCCACAACGTGAGCGACAGCCGGGCCATCGGGATATTCACGCAGCACTTCTGGCGAAACACCGATGCCGGGAAGCTTCAAAAGCCTCACGGCCTCTGCTGTCCGCACGTCTTGAGTACGGGCAAGATATGTAAAGTTCTTTGACTTAGCCTTGAAAATCTTGTCACGAACTTCCTTTGGCTTCATCTGCAGGACATCGGCCAACTTCTTAAAGTCATCGGCTGAAAGTTTTTTGGCGAATGCGGGATCCGCCCAGATGCTGCGCACAGGCTGACTGGCCGCAAGCACCACGCCATTGCGGTCCAGAATTTCCCCGCGCTCACCGGCAATGGTGAGCGTCCGGGCATAACGCGCCTCGCCTTGATCCTGAAGAAAATCCGTCGTCACTGCCTGCAGCCAAACCGCACGACAAACGAGTCCGAGAAAAAAGACCGTAATGAAGGCAAGTGCAAAGTACGTGCGCCATTTCGGAATCGGAATGACGATGAGCGGACTTTCGGCGCTTTTGGGTTTGGCCTCTTGTGCAGCCCGATCTCGCTGCATGAGCTCGAGGAGCTTATCGACCACTGCGTCAGCCGCGCGCTTCATGAAGTTTGTCATGACCGGCCTCCAGCCCCAGCACCGCGAACCGAAGGCTGAGCATTCTTTGGATCAGCCTTACTCTTCTGAGCATCCCCATTCGTCGTCAGCGCATCAAGTTCGCGGCGCACTTCCGGCAAAAAGTCGATTCGTCCGTCCGGCGCCTCCACGAGCGTCACCGTATCCGCACCCGTTGCCCCGGACAAGTCGAGCATGGCCGCACCTGCTGAGATGCTCCCCGGAAGCGAAGCCCGGCGAACTTTCATTTCCAGCTCGGCCTGGTCGTCGAGCAGTCGGCGATGAACATCCATTTCATGCTCGTGAGCCACAAAGAGCTGACGCATTTGGAAATGAAGGTCTACCAGACAAAACGCGCTGCCCACCAGGACGATGCCTAAAACGACCGTCCACAGCAGTTCCGCACGCGTGACGGGACGCATGGCCTAATCCTCCCAGAGACGCGCAGTACGCGTGCCAACACGGAGTACGGAAGAGCGTGCACGCGGATTGGACTCTGCTTCGCTCTTGGTCGGCAGAATACGAATCACATCGCAGAACCACGGCTGCGCATTGAAACCCGCCGGCATCGGGAGCCGCGGATCGAGATCTCGGTCAGGATGAAGGCGCTTTTCGAAAAAGCGCTTGACAATGCGGTCTTCAAGCGAATGGAAGCTGATGACGGCCAATCGACCGGCCGGCGCCAAAAGAGCCCCAGCACTTTCCAGAGTGGTCTTGAGTTCATCGAGCTCGTGGTTGACCTGAATACGCACCGCCTGGAACGTACGCGTCGCCGGATGCTGAGCAGCATCGCGGCGATTCTTCGGCACTGCCGCTTCTACGAGCTTTGCAAGCGCTCCGGTTGTAGTGATTGGCGCACGAGATCTTGCTTCAACAATTGCCCGTGCAATGCGGTGTGCGAAGCGCTCTTCACCGAAATCCGCAAGCACCTCGGCAATTTCCTCAACCGATGCTCGGGCAAGCCACTCCGCTGCGGTTTCGCCGCAGCTCGTGTCCATGCGCATATCGAGGGGCCCCTCGAAGCGGAAGGAAAAACCGCGGGAGGGATCGTCAATCTGCGGCGACGATACGCCGATGTCGAGAAAGATCCCATCGACCTGTCGAATACCGAGATCTCCCAAACGTTCTTTCATAGCGGAAAACGGCGCATGGACAATCTGAAAGCGAGGATCTTTAATGGCAGCTGCCGCCGCCACCGCCTCTGGATCGCGATCGAAAGCAATCAACCGCCCTTGCTGCGCAAGCCGCTCAAGAATGAGTCGACTATGGCCGCCGCGGCCAAAAGTACCGTCCACGTAGAGTCCATCTGGACGAGCAACCAAAGCTTCAGGTGCTTCGCGGCTCAGAACGGGAAGATGGACGAAGGCGGACATGGCTTGTTTCTTTTTCTGCTGTCAAGCAGCGCCGCTGCGGACGACGCGCCTGGGAAGCACTGTGCAGGCCTCCCAAAATTTTGGAAATATTTTCTTTGGCAGAAAGCGGGTTCAGAACGTGAAGTCGAGATCCTCAACGGTCTGCGCGACGGCCTGCGCCTCGGCAGCAGTCAGGCGTGCACGATCCCAGAGCTCGAAATGATCACCCCAGCCGACAAGAGCTGCTTCGCGTTCAAGTCCAGCGAGTTCACGCAGCCCCGCGGGGATGAGTACGCGCCCGGCACGATCAACCTTCAGTTCCTCAGCACTCCCCAGCACTAAACGGACAAAACCGCGTGCGGAGAAAGGAAGCTTCAGGAGAGCATCGCGCTTAGGAGCCCAGGCAGAAGGGGGATAAAGCACCAGGCACCCGTCCGGATGACGCGCAGCAACGATCACGCCGTCAGCGGCCGCTTCATCACGCGCACGCTTAGGAAGCGCAAGCCGCCCCTTGTCGTCGAGCGTGATGAGCGTAGTGCCTTGAAACACTTTCCTATCCTCAAACTGTCTTCAATCCTTCATTCCCGTTGGGCCAGCGTCCCGCAGAGACGCTCCCACCAATTCCCACATTTTCCCACAGTTGCCAATAATCAGATCATGAAAATCAGTACCAAATAGGCAAAAGATCTTGTCTAAAGCGTAAAAATCCAATGAAGCTTGAATCAACCGCAGACCTGTTTAGGAGTCTGCGGGAACGCATAAGAAAAAACCCGCATGAGCGGGTCTGGGTGTATGTACTGTCCAACAAGGATAGGGACAGCGGAAGCTGTTGCTGCAATTCGGCGGAAGTTCTCTTGTAAGCCGGATTCTGTCGCGCGAAGTCCTATAGGACCTCGGCGGCGGTCATTCATCTAGGACGACGCTCACGCGTCGCCTCAAGCCATCTACCCGCAGCCGGACGGGGCCCGCCCATTGGCTGCCTATTTGATGTTGCTCCCCGTAGAGATTGCCCGTTTCACCCGGCCCGAAGCCGGCTCGTCTCTGTTGCTCTAATCCGCGCCTTACGGCGGAGAGGCGTTACCTCCTACGGCGCCCTGCGGAGTCCGGACTTTCCTCCCGCGGCCTAAAACCGCCGACGACCGCCCGGAAAACTTCTCGTCGAACTGCAGCGAGGCGCTACTTTACCGACTATGCGTCAGCGTGGCAAGCCGGATTCCGAAGGTTTTCACCCAACCGCATTCAGCAAAACTTTTGTCGGCAGGTCTAATTGCACATAGACATCTGCGCCTTGTGGGACAATGTCGGCTTTCGGCTCTATCCATCTCGCTCGACCGCCACGCAGGAAAGGCCTCTCGGCTGCTTAGCCGCAAACACAGGTCTCTGCCGGCGGAGCAAATTGAGCGCTTTCGTCGCTCCCTCTCATTGTCATGCAACACCCTCAACTCTTTCGTCCCACGTTTCTGGCCCGCGCAGTCTTTGCCGCAGCCGTTTCGTTTGCGTGCACTGCTCAGGCAGACCTCTGGGAAGCCGTAGTAGACACGACGCCGGCAGGTTACGCCCGTCAGTCGTCTGAACGTCCGGGCGATTGGGCCTCTTTTTGGAGTGACACCAAGGAAGGAACCAAGCGTATCTTTGAGGAAGGCAACTCGGTCTGGATCGTTCCGACCTATACCAACCATCCCACCTGGGCTTGGAAAAAACGGCATGAAGAAAACGGTTATCCCTTCGGCATGGGCTACGCACGGCAAGTGATTGACAATCGCGGCAATGAACGCCTGCTTTTCGCCGTTAACTTTGTGGATTCCAACTACCGCATAGAGCCGATGGTGGGCTACTCCTGGCTCGCTCGATGGCCGATCGGCTCTACCGGACTCCATGTAGGGGCGGGCTATCTCGCAGGCATCACGATGCGCGGCGACTATATGTGGGCGCCGCTGCCTCTGCCGCTGCCTGTCGCTAAGATCGGCACCGATACAGTGTCCTTCTATGGCACCTACATTCCTTTCACCAACGTCTTCTTCTTTTACTCGACGATTACCGTCGACGACGCGAAAGGCCGCAAGATGCCGCTCGCATCTGACAGTCCTTGGGTGAAGTCGCCTAATCTGCTCTACGGGTCCTATGGCTGGCAGTATGTCGACAATGGGGAAGAGTATTCCAAGAGCCTGATGAAGAACGATACGATTTGGAATGTTGGTCTGCGCCGTTACTCTGGGCGCAGCTGGCAGACGGATCTCAAATATTCTCGGGCTCAGCACGATGTCGCCTATGCCGACGGCTCAGGCAAACAGTCCATCGATTTCCGCACCTATACACTCACCATCTCCTACAACATCGACGTGACTAAATCACTGCGCCTATTTGCCGGCGCCGGTGTGGGCTACGGCAAAGCCGAAGGTCCCTACAACTCTGACACCAGCATCTTCCCTGCGCTCACGCTCGGCGGTACCTGGGCCCTTACAGACCACTTCTGGCTCACCGGTTCGATGGACACGAACTTCCCACGCTACAAAGGCGTGCTTGCCGACCGCGACAGCGAATATGTATTGAAGTCCATGCCGACCGCCTTCACACTCGGCCTCGGTTTCGCGTTCTGACGAACGGCCGCGCTTTCAGCACCGTCTACAAACCGTCTGGAATCACATTTCCAGACGGTTTCTTTTTCCGGCTTAACACTTAGAAAAGGCCAACTCCATACAATTCACTCTGACCCAATTTAATGGGCGCCCTGCAAAGCCTGCGGCGGCGCCTTTGCGTTGTGCCCGGAAGCGCTCTCTGATCCAAAACGGATGAGCGTTTTCCGCACTTCGGCTTCACCCCACATTTCATTTCCCAAAGGACAAGCAGTCATGGATCTCAATCAAGCGCTCATCGAACGCGCCCAACACGTCATTCCGGGCGGCGTCAACTCCCCTGTACGAGCTTTCGGCTCTGTCGGCGGCGCTCCGCGCTTTATCGAGCGCGCCAAGGGCCCTTATATGTGGGATGTGACGGACAAGCGCTTCACGGACTATGTCTGCTCCTGGGGGCCGATGATTCTCGGCCACAATGATCCGGAAGTCGTTGAGGCGGTTCATGCAGCAGTGGATCGCGGCCTTTCTTTCGGCGCTGCCACGCGTGCTGAGGTTGAAATCGCCGAAATGATCACGAACATTCTTCCTGCTATGGAAGAAGTTCGTCTCGTCTCCTCCGGCACGGAGGCCGGCATGTCGGCGATTCGTCTTGCCCGCGGGTACACCGGCCGCAACCGCATCATCAAGTTTGAGGGCTGTTACCACGGTCATTCCGATGCACTTCTGGTGAAGGCCGGCTCGGGTCTGCTCACCTTCGGCAATCCTTCATCTGCGGGCGTTCCGGCTTCAGTGACCGAACACACAATGGTGCTCGAATACAACAACCCCGAACAGCTTGAAGATGCTTTTGCCAAGTACGGCGACGAAATCGCCTGCGTCATCGTTGAAGCATTCGCAGGCAACATGAACCTCGTTCGCGGCACACAAGAATTCATTGATACGATGCGCCGCCTCTGCACGAAGCACGGAGCGCTCCTCATCGTTGACGAAGTCATGACAGGCTTCCGGGTCGCTTTGAAGGGAGCTCAGTCGCTCTTCAACGTCACGCCCGACATCACCATGCTCGGCAAGGTAATCGGCGGCGGCATGCCGGTCGCCGCCTTTGGCGGACGTCGTGAAATCATGGAAAAGATTGCGCCCTGCGGCCCGGTCTATCAAGCCGGCACACTGTCGGGCAACCCTGTTGCCGTCGCCTGCGGCATGGCGACCCTGAAGAAAATTCAGGCGCCTGGCTTCTACGATCGTCTCGGCGCTCAGACCAAGCGTCTGGTCGAGGGACTTCAGGCTGCCGCTCAGGCCGCCGGCGTGCCCTTCACCGCCGACAGTGTCGGAGGTATGTTTGGTCTCTACTTCCTGCCGCAGCGTCCTCAGGGCTTTGCAGACGTAATGAAGGCCGACAAAAATGCCTTCAACACGTTCTTTCACGGCATGCTCGACCGCGGCCATTACTTTGCGCCGTCCACTTTTGAGGCGGGCTTCGTCTCTATCACACACACGGATGAAGTGATCGACAAGACGATCGCCGACGCCCGCGAAGTCTTCACTTCAATGGCGAAATAAAATATCGCTGCTTCGCACCGTTTGGTTCTGCGTGCACTGACAAAGCGTCAAGCCGCAGAACCAAAGAGAGGGAATGCTTCCACTTATTCGATCCCATCTTGTCAATCCGTCCCATGTCCCTGCTGTCCGCATTCCTGAAACATGCCAAATTTTCTGTTGCCTTTGGGCGTCTGGGAACTGCGTTCGTTATCGCCGCCGCACTTTCTGCCGGAGCGCTGACATCGAACTGCGCCCTTGCAGCAAGCGATGACGGCTGGTTCTCCGCCATTGACGCCGGCCGCGGAGAAAAGAAAGCCGGTCCGCATGTCACGGTTGACATCATTGCCGAAAAAACCTCATTGACACCGCAGGCGGTCAACCGCTTTGCAGTTCGTTTCCGTCATCAAGAGGGCTGGCATACCTACTGGAAGATGCCGGGGGATGCCGGGCTGCCGCCAGAATTTACCTTCACGCTCTCACCGAGTGAACTGAAAGCCTCAGCACCGCTATTCCCGCTGCCAGAGCGAACAGTAACCTCCGGGCTCATCACCTTTGGCTATGGCGGCGAAACGCTTTTCCCCTTTAATGTGGAATTGCCGCGCGGTGCATCCGGACGCGCTCAAATCGCGCTGCACGTCGAATATTTGGCCTGTAAGGACATGTGCGTTCCTGAGTCGGCCGACGTCAAGTTCTCCATTCCAATTGACATCAAAGGAAAAGATTCAGATGACGCAGCGGCCGTTGCTGCTGCTGTACGCGCCATCCCTGAACGTGTTCAAAACGACGGCAGCATCAAGGCGACCATTGACGGCAATCGAATTCGCATTGATGTTGCGGGGAACGCGATTGTCGGCAGGTCGCTTGATTTTCTTCCGTCCGAAAAAAATGTAATCGATCTGCGTCAGGCCCCGCAAACCGCTGTTGGCATCACGCAAGGCAACGAACCGCCTTCTGCCTCACTCTGGCTTGCCGCAACTGAACGATTTGCCAAAACACCCCAGCCTGCACTCGAAGGCGTCCTGGTCGCTGACGGCGGTCCAGCCAAAGGCGGTTGGGCGATTGACACGTCCGTGCCGCTGCAAACCGGATCGGTAGCACCGCCTCCGGCAGTCAATCCTGCAGCCGCTTCGTCCCAGGCCGACGCGGTATCGGCCGCTGCCGACCTGAATAACAGCAGCCAGATGACGGCAGGAACCGGCGCCGCGCTTCTCTTTGCATTTTTGGGCGGTCTGATCCTCAATCTGATGCCCTGCGTCTTTCCTGTTCTTTCGCTCAAACTCCTCGACCTCGTCCAAGGTGCCCACCAGTCGCAGCGTCTCGTTGGGCACGGTCTGGCTTTCACGGGAGGCGTATTGCTCTCTATGGTGCTTCTTTCAGGCACCTTGATGGCGCTTCGCACTGCCGGTCACGCCGTAGGCTGGGGATTTCAGCTGCAGTCGCCTTGGGTGGTTGCGGCCTTGATTCTCTTATTCGGAGCCATCACCTGCAACCTTCTGGGACTTTATGAATTCACCTTCGGAAGCCGTGCCGCAGATCTCAAAGTCGTGCGCAGCCTGCCGCAGTCCGGAATCACTTCGTCCTTTTTCTCCGGCATTTTGGCGGTCATTGTGGCAAGTCCCTGCACCGCTCCTTTCATGGGGGCCGGGATCGGCTATGCACTCACCCAGCCCGCCGCAGAAGCAATGCTCGTCTTCCTCTCGCTGGGTCTCGGCATGGCAACGCCTTGGCTGCTTTTGTGCCTGTTCCCCGCCTGGGCCAAAAAGCTCCCCAAACCGGGACCTTGGATGAACACCTTCAAGAAGGTGATGGCTGTCCCCATGCTGCTCGCACTCCTTTGGCTCGCCTGGGTGCTTACCAAGCAGGTTGACTATCGCGGTCTCTTGATCGTACTTCTGGGACTCGCCGCGCTTGCCGCCTTTTGCTGGTTATTAGGAAGACGTCAGTTTGGACGGTCCTCGAGCACCATTGTTATGGCCGCACTCGGAACACTTACGGCAGCTTCACTGGCGCTGACAGCTTGCGGCATTTTCGACCGCCACTCCGTTTCAACAGAGGAGGGGTGGAGTACGTGGAGTGCCGAAGCCGTACAGAGTGCTTCCTCAGCAGGCCGCCCTGTTTTCATCGACTTTACTGCTGCCTGGTGCATTACCTGTCAAGCCAATAAGCTTGCTGTGCTCGACCGTGAGGAAGTCGTTTCACGAATGAGTGCACTCGGCTACGTTCGTTTTCTCGCCGACTGGACTAATAAGGATCCTGCTATCACCAAGGAACTGGCCAAGTATGGCCGCACCGGCGTACCGCTCTACGTTCTTATTTATAAGGACGGCACGGTCAAAGTGCTCCCTGAACTCCTCACAACCGGCACGGTCTTGGATGCACTGAAATAAATCAACTGCCACCGCAGTTCGGCGTATGCCAAAAGATTAATTAATAAGATCCATCGGGCCTGCCGAAGCGTTTCTTCTGCAGGCCCGATTCTTATTTATCGCATCTTGTTTTCGGAATAGTCGTAGACCCAATCGATAACGATGTTTAGGAAGGGAATCCCGTTGGGCACGTTTTTAGCGCCCCGCACACTTGCGTAGACAGCATAGCGCTGACCGTTTTGCGCTTGAATAAATCCGCCGATGCTTCGCACATCAGAGAGGAACCCCGTCTTGATGCGGCCGCGTTCCTCTGCCACCTTGCGTTTGGCCATGGTCCCATCTCTGCCGCTAATCGGCATTGAAGCCAAATATTCCGGCATGTAGGGACCGGACCACCCGGCCGCCAGAAGTTGGGTCATTGCTCGGCCGGTCACACGGGTTTCACGCGAGAGTCCCGATCCGTTGTCAATCCATATCTCCTGAGACGTGATGCCTTTCGACTGCAGCCATTCGTCGAGCGCCGCACGCGCATCTTCAAGGGTTGCGCCTCTTGGGAAAACCAATTCCGCCCGTGTGGCAGCCTTTCCCGCGGACTTAAGCTTTCCTGTCGAAGGCTCATTCTTTTGCGCTTCATTAAAAGCCTCTCGAACCCGATCAGCCCCTAAGGAAAGGAAGATATGCCGCGCCATTAAGTTGTTAGACCACTTATTGGTGAGCGCCACCACTTCGCCCAAAGGCTGCGAAACACGGGAAAAACGCCGTTGAGCATCTTTGGGTACGTTTCCTGACACCACATGCCCCGTCCAGGTGCGGCCGTCGCGCTCCCAGAGCGCACGAAAGAGCCGCTCGAGGTATTCGTTGGGTTCTAAGGCGATGACATTGAAATTTTTCGGCCCGCAAGCTGCCGGAAGCTTGCCGGTAAAGGTCACACGCTTGCGGCCTTTGCCCAGATCCTTCAGCTGGAAACCAATTAACGTCTTCCAATCACCGCATCCGCCTCGACCGAGCGGGATTGTCTCTGGGAAAGAAATACCAGCCAGTTTTGGCACAGTCACGATGCGGGCCGTTTGGGTCTCCTTGTCGGGGATAAATTCGAAGCTTAGATTTCGAAAATTGATGAGCGCCGGATCGGGCTGCAAGTTGTAAGGACGAGAGCTACGGCCGTCAAACGCTCCTGGATCCACCTGAGGAATATTGAAGTAGGAACGGTCAATGACGATGTTGCCTTCAATCCGCTTGATGCCGGTCTGAGCGAGTTTGTCTACCGCCATGGAAAAATCCTCAACCACGAAGGAGGGGTCACCGCCTCCGCGAATAAAGAGACCGCCCTTCAAAAGCCCCTTTGTGGTTGGTTCTCCCAGCGTATAAAAACCCGTATACCAATGATAATTAGCCCCCAGCGTTTCGAGCGCAGCCAGAGTCGTCACAACTTTGGCCACCGAGGCCGGTCGATCAATGCGGTGGTCATTCCAAGCGAGGACAGCGGTCTTCGGCGATTCAACCGGCACTACTGAAATCACAATATCGTCAGGATTGATTCTCAGCCGCTTGGCCGCTGCTGCGAGCGGAGCCGGCAACTGCGACTGCGAGGCAGTTCGGCCCGCAGCCGAAGTTGCCGCAGACGCCGTTGGCAGCGCAATCGTAAACGAAAGCAGTGCTGCAGCCGTCAGCGCTTTTGCAGCAAACAGCTGCACCCGGCGATTCAGCGTCAACTTCGCGCTTTCACTCAAGCATTTCCCTGCACACATCAATGGATCCTCGCAGCGGATGAAAAAATTTTTATCTCCAGCCCTTGAAATCGAAAGAGCCGTCCCCATATAGGCAAGTAATGGTAGCGGATGTGCCTCTAAGGACATTCCGCCCGTATGAATTTGTTGCATGCCGAGCTCTCCGCCATCAATTAGGCAGTGCGATTTGAGCACGGCATCCAAGCTTTTCAAAGAATCTTTTGGAGATTTCCCAGATGCAGATCCGTCCTTTGCATGACCGCGTCATCATCAAGCGCCTTGAGGCCGAAACGACGACCGCCTTCGGCATCGTCATTCCTGACACGGCCGGCGAAAAGCCTGATCAGGGCGAAGTGATCGCCGTCGGTCCCGGCAAACGTGATGAAGCCGGCCACCTTGTGGCGATGGACGTTAAGGTCGGCGACCGCGTCCTCTTCGGCAAGTACTCCGGCCAGACCGTCAAGGTCGACGGCGAAGAGCTCCTCGTGATGCGCGAGGAAGACATCATGGGCGTGCTCGAATAAGCCGCCCCCGAAAGCACTCCACGTACAGATTTCTAAATAATTAAGGAATTACAAAATGGCTGCTAAGCAGGTTCTTTTCGGTGATGATGCCCGCACGAAAATGGTTCGCGGTATCAACATTCTCGCCAATGCTGTCAAGGTAACGCTCGGCCCGAAGGGTCGCAACGTTGTGCTTGAACGCTCTTTCGGCGGCCCGACGGTCACGAAGGATGGCGTGTCTGTCGCCAAAGAAATTGAACTCAAAGATAAATTTGAAAACATGGGTGCCGCCATGGTCCGCGAAGTCGCCTCGAAGACGAGCGACAACGCCGGTGACGGTACGACCACTGCTACGGTTCTCGCGCAGGCCATCGTTGATGAAGGCATGAAGTTCGTTGCCGCCGGCATGAACCCGATGGACCTTAAGCGCGGCATCGACAAGGCTGTTGCCGCCGCCATCACTGAGCTCAAGAAGCTTTCCAAGCCCACTACGACCAACAAGGAAATCGCTCAGGTTGGCGCCATTTCGGCCAACTCCGATGAAGAAATCGGTCAGATCATTTCCGAAGCCATGGATAAGGTCGGCAAGGAAGGCGTGATTACGGTTGAAGACGGTAAGAGCCTCAAGAACGAACTCGAAGTCGTCGAAGGCATGCAGTTCGACCGCGGCTATCTCTCGCCCTACTTCATTAACCAGCCTGAAAAGCAGGCTGCAGTTCTTGAGAACCCGTTCATCCTGCTCCACGACAAGAAGATCAGCAACATTCGCGAACTTCTGCCGGTGCTTGAACAGGTCGCTAAGGCTGCTCGTCCGCTCATCATCATCGCTGAAGACATCGACGGCGAGGCCCTTGCCACGTTGGTCGTCAATTCCATCCGCGGCATCCTGAAGGTTGTGGCCGTCAAGGCTCCGGGCTTCGGCGATCGCCGTAGCGCCATGCTCGAAGACATCGCAGTCCTTACGGGCGGTACGGTTATTTCGAGCAACGTCGGCCTTTCGCTCGATAAGGCTACGCTTGCCCAGCTCGGCAGTGCCAAGAAAGTCGAAGTCACGAAAGAAAATACGACCATCATTGACGGTGCCGGTGATGCCGCGGCCATTGAAAACCGCGTCAAGAACATCCGCACGCAGATCGAAGGCGCCTCGAGCGATTACGATCGTGAAAAACTTCAGGAACGCGTGGCTAAGCTCGCCGGCGGCGTTGCACTGATCAAGGTCGGTGCCGCAACTGAAGTTGAAATGAAGGAAAAGAAGGCCCGTGTGGAAGACGCTCTGCACGCCACTCGCGCTGCCGTTGAAGAAGGCATCGTCCCGGGCGGCGGCGTCGCGCTCATCCGCGCCAAACTCGCCATCAAGGACATCAAGGGCGACAATGACGAACAGAACGCTGGTATCCGCATCGTTCTGCGCGCCATGGAAGAGCCGCTGCGTCAGATCGTCGCCAATGCCGGCGATGAACCGAGCGTCGTGGTGAACACCGTCGCTCAGGGCGAAGGCAACTTCGGCTACAACGCTCAGTCCGCCAAGTACGGCGATATGGTTGAAATGGGCGTGCTCGATCCGACGAAGGTGACCCGCACGGCACTTCAGAACGCAGCATCTGTCGCTTCGCTGATCCTCACGACCGACTGCATGGTTGCCGACCTTCCGGCCGACGACAAGGCTGTCCCCGCCGGCATGGACGGCATGGGCGGCATGCCCGGCATGATGTAATCGACTGCAGAATGCCCTGACACGTTTGGGCGGCTGAACAAACCGCTCAAACGTGACCGCAGACAATGCAAAAATCCTCCGCAGCGTGCACGGCTGCGGAGGATTTTTTATTCAGGATCGTGCAAAAACGACGCTGCATTCAAAAACACAGCGTCGATTGGATATCCGTTTCTTCGTTATTCGGGCTTCAGCCCCGAAAGTTTGGCAAACTCTTCCGTGGTCACCTGAGGCACCGGGATATAGCGTCCATCGGTGGTCTTCAGGACGCCGAAGGGCACCGAGATGCCGCACGCACGGCGAAAAGCTTTGGAGTAGTCCCAGACCTTCTTTCGCGCATCAAAGGGCAATTCGACATTGCGGACATCGAGCCCTCGGAAATCCTTGTCGTGGAAATGCGCTTCATGCTCCAGGAACTTCGCTTTGCGGTCCTTAGCAGAGAGAATTGCTGCGCCCTGAAGCTCACTCCAGGGGTTGAGCACCGCGACCGGATGCCAGATAAAGGTCACCTGCTTAAGGAAAGGCTTAAGCTGTTCATACTGCCAGACGCACCACGGGCACTGCGTGTCAAATGCCAGACGAACCACCGGTCCGTTTTTCGGTCCTTGGAAAACAACACCGTCACCGGCATCCTGAAGCTCAACAAAGCAGCGTTCGGCATTGAAGTCCGTCGGCACTGTCGGCATGTCGGGCCAGGTACGCTTAGCCGGCTTACTCGTCTTACCGTCAGCTGCATGGGCGGCGGTGATTGACGAAACGGCGGCGGCGCCGGCGATCGTCAAAAGTGTGCGGCGGCTGCAGAGTCCAGTCATAAATGTTCCTCCTGTCTCTTTTCCTTTTTTACTGATCGAGGGTCAACAACCCGCGAAGTCCATTTTCCATCCTACGCCACCGCAACCGATGTGCTTGAACAGCAAAGCGCAGAAAAAATGTTTCGACACACTTGTTGAGCATTTATTTTGCGGTATTGCCATCATTGAGACGATATCCGAGCGATGAATTGAGCCAAGCTTCTTGTTTCTGTGCCTTTGTCGGCAAGATTCCTTGACCGCCCGCACGCCGGCAAGGACAATGTTGTCTATTCCTTGATTACCGCCCGGCGGCGCCCAAAGCTATGATTTCACGGACGTCTGCCGGCCTCTCTAAAGAAAACTGAGTTGACATGAAGTTCACCGAGATGCTGCGCGCCCGCTGGCGCAATGCCGACACGCTTCTGTGCGTCGGTCTCGACCCCGATCTGGCACGCCTTCCTGAAGAACTAGCCGGCAAACCCGATGCCATCTATTCCTTTTGTACCGGCATCGTTGATGCAACAGCAGACCTTGTCTGTGCCTTTAAGCCTCAGATTGCCTACTTCGCATCCGAAGGCGCGGAAGACGCACTGAACCGCGTCGTCGCCTACATTCATGCCAATCATCCTGGCATTCCTGTCATCCTTGATGCCAAGCGCGGCGATATTGGTTCGACAGCCAAGCACTACGCCGAAGAAGCTTTTGATCGTTATGGTGCCGATTGTGTGACGCTCTCTCCCTATATGGGCGGCGATACGCTGGATCCATATCTGGCATATACCGAAAAAGGCGCTTTCGTTCTCTGCCGCACTTCGAATAAGGGCGGCGATGATCTGCAAATGATCGACCTCGGCGGCGGCGAACGCCTTTTTGAACGCGTAGCCCGCTTGGTCTCACATGAGTGGAACCGTACGGGCGAGCTTGGCCTCGTTGTCGGCGCAACCTACCCCGATGAGCTTGCTGCGGTACGCCGCATTGCGCCGGATATCCCGCTCCTTGTGCCCGGCATCGGCGCCCAGGGAGGCGACATTAATGCTGCGGTCAAAGCCGGTATGGACACGGAAGGGGCCGGTATGGTCATCAATTCCGGCCGCGCAATCCTTTACGCCAGCAGCGGTGCCGACTGGCGCGAAGCAGCCCGCCGTTCAGCGATTGCCACACGCGACGCTATCAACAGCGCCCGCGAACTCTAATTTTTGGGGCTGCTTGACTCAGCGGGCGCGGAGCTCCACTTCGCGCCCGCCGCTTTGGATGACCGCCTGAAGTGCTGTCTCATCCACGGCCCCCAACTCCACCAAATCTCGGCTTGGCGCATTTCCGCCTATGCGAAAGAGGCAAAGATTTCCCCACGGAACGTAGTAGGCGAATGTACCTCTTACCGGTGACTTGACGACAGGATCGCGTCCCACATCGAGCCGCTCAGAAAGTCTTGCAATTCGCTCAAGCTTTCCAAAATCCTCCCACACCACCTTCATCGGCAGGCGTTTGGCGAAATTTTCGGCTGCTGCGCTGGCATTCAGTTCAATGGCATAAATTGCACCGTCGACAACCATGTCGATGGTTTGTGCGGCTGGACTCCCTGCTGTGGCGACGATACTGACCGCAGCGACAGCAAGATGTTTGACCGGCTTGTGCATCTGAATTCTCCGAAAAATATTGAGTCCATTTCATTTTCTATGATGTACTCGCCGAAAAATGTGCTGATCCGCTCAAATATCTGCCGTTTTCGTTGCAAAAAAAAGCGGTCCGAATCTTTAATCGAACCGCTTTCTATCAAAGTCTTTTGCTGCAGCCTCAGAAGAGACTCAATAGTGCAATCGGATTCCCTTTGTAATTCCCATTCACAAAGCAGGCATTCTCAAAAATTTCGAGTTTAGATTGGTAAACGCCGTCAATGAGCCGAAGATCACCCGACGCTGTATAAACAGCTGCTGTCTGTTTGGCAATCAAAGCTTGCGGAATAGCCAGTTCAAAAGTGCCCCAGCTTGCTCCTCGAGCGAGCTCCTGACCCTGCGCATTCGGATCCGCCGCCTTGTAAGCAAAAGCCCCCTTCAAATGCGCCGCATCCTTTCCCCGCACATATCTTGCATCGGTCAGATTCAACGCAATGCCGTCCTTCATAAAAGCTCGGCTCCAAATACCGAGAACCCGGAAAGCAGCGTCCGGATTCACTGCCGTCTCTTGCGTGGCCGTTTGGAGGTCCGTCAGGAATGCTTCCGAAAGATTCGTGATCGTCAAATCCAAACCAATTTCAGAGGCAGACTCCCCACCCGTTTTCGGGTTCGTGACGGAAAGCTCAACCCGCTCATCCCAGCGCTGAGCCGCTTTCCCGTCCTTATCCTCTGACGCCGGTCCGGCCGACCGTGCTGAGATAAATGCCGCACGCGTTCCGTCACCGGAGAGCTCCCCGCTCACAAAAGGCCCGCTCGTGAAAGTAAAGTCCGCAATGGGCTTCTCACCCACGCGAATTTCAGCCCGTAAATCTTTCATGGATTCCGTTGAGGGAGCGTTTGCCGCAATTTCTTCCGCCGTTCGGCAGCTCCAGCCGCCCAGAACGAAGCGAGCGACAATATCTTGACCGCTTTTTTCGCCCGTAATGCTCGCCGCCTCAGCCTGACAAACAAATGCGTTTTCGGGAGCGCGATAGGTGATTGGATTCAGCCGCCACACCACAGGTTTGACGGTTCCTGTAATTGAAGTTTCAATCACGAGCTCGTCGCCGAACCCTTCCACACTCTTATCGGCCGCAATCTGTGCTCCGATCCCCTGCGTAAGATCAAGCGACGCCTTCGTTTTGGTGCCTAATCCAAATTCAGCACCGCCCTGCCAGACCATTTTGAGGCCATTGAGGAGTTCCACCTCCACCGTAAAGGCGCGCGTTCTCCACGTGCGAGCCGTCTCCGTAAAAATGACCGTCTTTACCGGAGCCTCCTTGTAACTTGCGAGATCCTGAGCGTGTTCGTCCCAAACACGTCCCTCCCAAGTGACGATGCCCGCACCTGCAGCTGCGGCAGCCGCAATCACGACTGCGGCTGTACTCCACACTTTTGCTCCCATGCCTTCCTTCCTGCTTTAATTAGAAGTGATTGAATTTATTTTGAATGCTCACAATACCGTGAGCACCCATGCCGCTTTTTCTAAAGTTGTTCACAAGTGTGCCGCAGCGGCCTATTAGTTGCCAACAGACTTATCCACAGGCTTAATCGTCTTAGAATCCGCACCATCATGCGGATTGTCGACCACTACCCTCTCAATTTGAGGGCTCGGCTCCTCCCCCTTGGGGACAACTTCTGCCATGCCGTGTGCAGCGCGTAAGCGCGAAGCGAGCACCTTATCGACTCGCCGACCGTCCATATCGACAATCTCAAAACGCCACCCTAGCCACTCGACCGCATCACCCTCTTTGGGCAACCTCCCCAGAAGGAGCATCACCATGCCTGCAAGCGTGCTGTATCGGCCGGCTTCCTCTTCAGGAACGTGCTTGAGAGAAAGCACATCCTTCATTTCGGGAATCGGAATGATGCCGTCGAGCAGCCAGGAACCATCCTCGCGTCGAGTGGCCCAGCTGTCATCGGGCTGCTCGGGCTTAAATTCACCGGCAATAGCCTCCAGTACGTCACGCGGCGTCACCAGGCCGAGCACTTCGCCGTATTCATCCACGACAAGCGCGAGCGGCACGTCGGTTTTACGGAAATGCTCCAGAAGCTCCATCCCGGTAAGCGACTCTGGCACATAAGAAACCGGCATCAGATTGTTGGCGAAGTCCGGTTTGCCCGAATCCAAAATCTGCTGCAGAAGCATTTTGGTGGAGCAGACGCCCTTCACATTGTCCAGACTGCCAACGCAGACCGGCAGCCGCGATCGCTTTGACGTTCGGATCAGTTCAATATTTTCCTCATCCGGCGCTTCAAGATCGATCCAAGAAATATTGGAGCGCGGCGTCATCAAAGAGGCAACCTGCCGATCATCAAGACGAAAGACGTTGCGCACCATATCGCGCTCTGCCGTTTCGATAACGCCGGATTCCTGCCCTTCTTCAATCATGGCGTGAATCTCTTCTTCCGTCACGGAACTCCCCTGTGTTTCCGAAATGCCCAAACGCTTCAAAAGCAGGTGCGTCGAGGCCGACAGGAGTTTGACAAAAGGAGCGGCAATAATGGAAAGACAGTGAATAGGAGGCGCGAGACGACAGGCAATGCGCTCGGGCGAAATCTGCCCGATGCGCTTGGGGACCAGTTCGCCCATCACAATCGAAAAGTAGGTGATCAGCACAACAACAACAAACAAACCGATAGCCTTAGCGGTTTCCGGCGACAGTCCAACCATCACCAGAAACGCCTCCATCGGTCGGGCGAGCGCCGACTCACCCACAATGCCCGAAAGAATGCCGATGGACGTAATACCCACCTGAATCGTTGAAAGCGCACGGTTCGGATCCGCATTGAGCTCACGAGCACGCTCTGCTCCAGCAACCTTGTCATCAATAAGACGCTGGAGCCGAGCACGACGGCTCGTAACGAGCGAAATTTCACTCATGGCGAAAACGCCGTTCAAAACGATCAGAACGGCGAGAAGCGCCACATCTAACCAACTGGACATAAAAAATCTGAAAGGGGTCAAAAAAATGAAATGAGCGATCTGCAGCCGCAGATCGCCAGATAATCCGACTTAGTAAAAAAGTCAGAAGAATTTTTTATTATCACATGCGGGACCAGTCGCAGTTTGAATAGGCCGGCCTAAACTGCATGAATGCGAAAGATTGCATCAGTCAAAGGGCGACGGCATTCTCATCGGATCGCCGCCACGAATGAGGGCGATCAGACCTTGGAGCGCCGTTAAAGAAGCAGCCAGCCGCACTGTTCGGCGATCACCGGTGACGTGAATGGTACGCACACTTGTTGCGATCGCTCCGGAAGGATCGCGTTCTGCCCACCCAATACAAACCGTGCCGACCGGCGTTTGCGCAGTGCCGCCGGACGGCCCTGCAACCCCCGTAAGGGCGACAGACAAATCCGCATGGCTGCAGGCGAGTGCACCGCGCGCCATGGCTTCAGCAACGGGTTCACTCACAACGCCGAATTCTGCAATAACTTCTGCCGGCACGTCGATCATCTCTTCTTTGCCGGAGATTTGATAGGTCACATAACCGCGGTCAAACCATGCCGACGATCCGGCGACACTCGTAATGAGTTCACTCACCATGCCGCCCGTCAGACTTTCTGCCGTGCAGACAATACGTCCGTTTTCATGTGCGGCAGCCCCAAGCAGATCCGCTGCCAATTCAGCTTGCTCAAGCAGTGTGCTCATGAGAATTCCTCACCCATCAATATTCTTCGTTAGGCCCACCGTTGCCAGGCTGCTGACAGCAAAACGATGAGTGCCCAAGCATAGACCGCAGCGGCGATATCGTCGAGCATCACCCCCAAACCCGACTTCATCCTGCGGTCGAACCAGGAGCCTGGCCAAATTTTCACAATATCGAAAAGTCGAAACGCAAGGAATGCGGCCAACCACCAGCCCCAGCCGGCGGGCAGCATGATGCATACGGCCCAAACAGCTACGACCTCATCAATGACAAAACCGCCGTGATCGACAACGCCGATGTCGCGGCCCGAACGTTCGCACGCCCATGCGCCAAGCATAAAAAGAGCGGCAGTGAGTGCTACCCAGCCTTCGCGCGTCATGAAGGGATCGAGCAGCCCGTAGACGATCACTCCCGCAAGCGTTCCCCATGTACCGGGAGCAGGCCGCAGAGCACCGACGCCGAAAAACGTGGCAATCCAGTGCGCAGGATGAGAAAGAACAAAGTTTCGAGTGATGCGCACGCGATTGGCGGGCGCATCTGGAGCGTATTTTTCAAACATGTCGTCCTAAGGCGAATGAATCTTCGCGCGGCTGCACTGCAGCCGCCAGACAGACTCCATTATTCTGGATCTTCCGCGTTGAAATGATCGTAACCAGTGCTCGGCACTGCAACAGGCAGGCCGTCTGCCGTGCGCACCACAACAGCCGTTTCTTCTCTTTCTAAAATACGGCCGATGCGGGAAACGGGCGTATTGGAGAGCAGTCCGGCCTCAAAGATGCGCTCGGCTGCCGCTGGAGGCGCCGTAAAAATCAGTTCGTAGTCGTCACCGCCGGCAAGCGCTGCCTCATGCTGGCGTGCAACGGTGAGCGTCGACAATACTGGGGAGAGCGGTATACGCTCCCATTCGATTTCTGCGGAAACACAGCTTCTCGTCAGGATGTGATCCAGATCGGCAAGGAGACCGTCTGAAATATCCGCACAGGCTGTCGCTGCGCCCAGAAGCGCCTGACCGAGCGCGATACGCGGTGTCGGCCGATCCATCCGAGCAAAGAGCCGAGGTTCCGCATCGGGCATCACCTGCCAGCGACCCCACCGGCACATCAAAGCCGCATAAGCGTCGCCCACCGTACCAGACACCCAGATATCGTCACCGGGCTGAGCGCCGCTTCTTGTCAGCCCCATTCCGGCCGGCAAGTCGCCCATCGCCGTAATGCTGATCGTTGCAGGAGCATGTCTGCCGTCAATCTCTGGCGTCCGTGTCGTATCTCCCCCAAGCAGCGCGCAGCCCGATTCATGTGCAAGCGCCATCAGACCGCGGGAGAAATCAGCCAGCCATCCGTCGTCTCGACGCGGCAGGCCGATGGACAGGAAAAAGGCTCGCGGAACGGCTCCCGCTGCTGCCAGATCCGAAAGATTCACAGCGAGCGCCTTATAGCCCACATCTTCCGGATCGGCATCGGGAAAGAAATGCGTGCCTAATGCAGTCATGTCGCAGGTCACCGCGAGACGCCCCGCACCGGTATCAATGATGGCGCAGTCGTCACCCACCCCCTGACTCTTCCAGGCTCCGAACGACGGATACGTGAAGAACTGCTCAATGATTTGAAATTCACCAGCCTCAGACACAACACACCTCCTTGATGTCTCTGCGCTTCATAAAGAAGCCTCCATTTTGCGAATTATCCTGTGCAGCGCTCCCAACGAACGCGCCTAACTTTGCCTTCAAGCACAAGATTTCAAGATCCTCACTGCACTTTGCACCAAAGCATGCAGAGGATGTCTAAACACGCATCCTGTTTTCTTAAAGTCCTGCAAAAAGAGCCGCCCAGAGTTTCCTCACAAGCGGCTCGATCCAACAGCTGCAACAAAACTGCTGCTGATTAGGCTTTCTTCTGGGCGTGATCCGCTGCAAACTCAGCTGCGCGCACCTTAGCGGCCACGCGTTCGAGAACAGCATTAGTGAACCGGTAGCCGCTGCCGAAATGTTTGGCCAACTCAATCGTCTCGTTGAGAACGACGCGGTACGGCGTCTGCGGGCAGCGCAGCAGCTCATACGTCCCGATGAAAAGAATCGCACGCTCAACGAGCGATACGCGCTTCAGGTCGCGGTCGACAAAAGGCGAAAACTCAGCTTCAAGCGCAGCGTGCTCGCCGATCGCTCCAGAAAGCAGTGTCGTGAGCAGCTCACGGTCGCAGCGCGCCCAGTCTTCAGACGTAAGACCGAGATCTTCAACGGGCGTGCCTTCCTCATCATCGGCAAGGAGCGCAGGAAGATTTTCTTCAATTTTCTGGGCTTTAAGCGTCGGATCTGCGATCCACTGATAGAAGCCGAGCAGCGCAAAGACGCGGGCGAGATGCCGCGGTGCATGCGCCTGGCGGCCGGGCTTATGGGCTTCAGTCATAGTTGTCCTGTCCGCTCTCTATAAAGAGAGCCTGATATTGAGAAACCCAAGCGGCGCACGCCGCCTGGATGCTCTTATTTGTTCAGAGTAATCAGAAAAGGCGCGCATTCTAGCGCGCCTTTTCATCCTCTGCCTTGACCGACCGGAATTAGTCTTCTGGATTTTCCTCAAAATCGTCAGCCGAAACGAATTCCTTGGCGAGGTTGGCCATCTCAACAGCGCAGCGAGCGCAGTCGCGGGCTTTCATCTCAATACGTTCCTGACACTGCTCGTCATTTTCCGTCGTAAGCACACCATTGGCGATCGGAATTTCATAGTCAAGACCAATACGGGTAATGCCGGCACCGGACTCATTCGAGACGAGTTCAAAGTGATAGGTTTCACCGCGGATAACAGCGCCGAGCGCAATCAGGGCATCGTATTCCTCGGTCTGTGCAAGCTTCATCAGCGCGAACGGAATTTCAAGCGCGCCGGGAACGGAGACCTTTGTCACATCCTCATCCATCACGCCGAGCTTGCGAAGTTCATCCATGCAGGCCTCGAATTCGCCGCGGCCGGCGTATTCATTGAAGCGGGATACGACGATGCCGATGCGCAGATCCGTGCCGTCGGTAGAGGTCGGGATGATGTCAACTGCCATTTGCTTAGCTCCTTGGTACTGGGCAGAACGAGAAAGCGGTTCGGCCGCTGCTCATCTATGAGGGGCGGCGTCCGAATCTCCCTTCTAAATCTTGAAGGGATCATTTTAGCGCATCAACGTGTCCAAACTTCAGCTCTTTGCGAACGGGCATTTACGGAAAATCTTCTTCACTCATGACAGGCTTGCCTTTTCTTCACCAACGCCGTTTTCAGGGCATCTCAAAGGCACGAGCCGCCGCCCTTCTTTAAAACTGACGTCCGCTTCACCAAAACGTCATACAACTGACATCACTTTGCCGCAGCCGCGTTGCAAACCCGTCACATGTACTTCCTAGACTGCTCCGCAGCGGCCGAAAGGAATCCTCACCTTTCCCGTCCGCCATTTGTCCATTTATTTGTAGACGCACTCTCACGCGCCAATTTTCTCCCCCACAGGAACACCACATCACCATGCAGAAATTCATATTGAGCACCGCATCCACCGCACTGGCTGCCGTCGGCGTTCTCAGTGCACTCGCTGCCGCACCGGTCTCTGCCGCGCAGATCTATCCTGTCGATCAGGCACGTTTCATGACCAATGCCAAATTCGACTTCAAGATTGAACTTGACAAGAAGGCCGACCGCAAGAACGTCGTCGTCGAAATCAACGGCGCCGACTATAAGAAAGTGCTCAAGGGTTCGGAAATCTGGGTTCCCGAAGAAATCGATTCCGAAGGCTCCGCACTCATCATGCGTGACGTCGAAATCAAGAAGCCCGGCAAGTACACCGTTGTAGTGAAGTCGCCCGAAGGTGAAATGCGCGCAGATTGGGATCTTTACTCTACGCCCAAGAAAGCCGCGGCCAAGAACGTGATCATTCTGCTCGCCGACGGTCTTTCCGTCGGACACCGCACAGCAGCCCGCATTCTCTCCAAGGGCGTAAAGAACGGCATGTATCAGGCGCCGCTTGCCATGGACAATATGCCGCACATGGCGCTCCTCGGCACGAGTTCGGTTGACACGATCGCCGCCGACAGTGCGAATACAGCTTCGGCCTATATGACCGGCCACAAGTCTTCCGTTAATGCGCTCGGCGTCTACGCAGACCGCACCAAGGCCAGCCAAGACGATCCGCGTCAGGAAACGATTGCCGAACTGCTCCGCCGCAAGACCGGCAAAGCCATCGGTGTCGTGTCCGATGCTGAAATTGAAGATGCAACACCCGCTTCTGTCGTCGCGCATACCCGTCGCCGCTCCGACAAGGCCGATATCGTCGGCATGTTCTACGAAGTTCGTCCGGAAGTGATTTTGGGCGGTGGCTCTGCCTATTTCCTCCCGCAGGGTACGCCTGGCAGCAAGCGCAAGGATTCAACCAACTATCTTGAACTCTTCCAGAAGGACGGTTACAAGTTCGTCTCTGACCGTACCGAACTGCTTGCCGCCGTTGACGGCAAGGCGCCGCAAAAGCTCCTTGGACTCTTCCATACCGGCAATATGGACGGCTGGATTGACCGCCACCAGTGGAAGGGCAACACGGTGAAGAAGTTCCCGAATCAGCCCGACCTGACGGATGCGTTTGATGCTGCCGTCAAAGTGCTCGGCCAGAACAAGGAAGGCTTCTTCCTGATGCTTGAAGCCGGCTTGGTCGACAAGTTCTCGCACCCGCTCGACTGGACGCGCTCCGTCGGCGACACGATTGCCTTCGATAAGGTGGTTGAACGTGCTCAGAAGTATGTCGACGAACATCCCGATACGCTTCTGATCGTAACGGGTGACCACACGCACTCCATCTCGGTTGCCGGTACGGTCGACGACAATAAGCCCGGCAAGGACATGCGTGAGAAAGTGGGCGTTTATGCCGACGCGGGTTATCCCAACTACGTTGATGCGGACAAGGACGGCTTCCCGGATGACTTCGCGCCTTCCAAGCGTCTGGCCGTCTTCTTCGGTGCACACCCGGATTATTACGAAACCTATCGCGCCTACCCGGATAAAACCTTCAATCCGGCCGTTAAGAACGAAAAGGGCGAGTATGTGGCTGACGAAACCTACAAGTCGGTCGAGGGCGGTCACTTCGTCGAAGGAAACCTGCCACGCAATGAAAGCCAGGGCGTTCACACCGTCGATGACCTGGTCGTTACTGCTCGCGGGCCGAAGTCTGAAGAAATCAAAGGCTTCATGAATTCGACTGAAATCTTCCGCGTCATGGCTGAAGCACTCGCGCTTGGCCACTAAGCGAATTGACCGCAGGACTTCTCTCTGACACCTGCGATCCGCCTGCAAAGGACGTCTTCCCCTCCAAGGGAAGACGCCCTTTTAAGTTTTCCTTATTTGCCACCAGGCTTGAGCTCTCATGCATCGCAGAACGGTACTTACTGCCGGAATACTTTTCCCGACGCTTTATTCCCTTGCCTCATCGGCAGCCCTGGCTGCGGATCTTCCGCAGCTTGCCTTTCCCGAAATGTACTCGGGCGTTTCCGTCCTCGGACTCACCTTTTCCGACAAACTCAAGTCGCTCGCCGGGAAAAGGGTTCGCATGCAGGGTTTCATGGCGCCGCCACTAAAAGCCGATGCCCATTTCTTCGTCCTCACGGAATCTCCGGTAAGTCTCTGTCCGTTCTGCAGCACGGATGCTGACTGGCCAGACAACATTGTCGTCGTCTTTCTCAGCGACAAACAGGAGTTCGTACAGGCCAACCGCCTCATTGAAGTGGTCGGTACGCTCGAAGTCGGCAGCCGTATGGATGAGGAAACCGGATTCGTCAGTCTCGTACGAATCGTAAACGCCCGTTTTGAGGTTGTGTGAGCTGACCTGCGGGCCGGATGCATCGTGCATTAACTCTTTTTTCACCGCATTTCTCATTTCCCGGTTGGAGAACCCGTCGTCATGAACTCTGCTTCCCCCACTGCCGATGTTGGACGCAAATGCAGCAGTGATACCGGCTGCTGCGCGGATCCTCAGCCTTTCGATTTATCACTGGAAACCGTCAGACTCGATGTTCCTGATGGCACAGGCGTGAGAACAATCTTCTCGTGCTTTGACTTCAAGCTGCCTCAAGGCGCCATGCTTGGCATCCGCGGCCCCTCAGGCGCTGGGAAAACGTCTTTTTTGAAATGTCTTTCGGGAATCATCACGCCCACAGAAGGTGTTGTGCGCTGGGGCACACTTGCTCTTTCGCAGTGCACGGAATCGGTTCGCGACCGCTGGCGAGGACAGCATTGCGGCTTTCTTTTTCAAGACTTTCGGCTTTTTGAAGACCTTACAGCACTCGACAATGTTCTGCTGCCGCTCACCTTCCGCGGCACCATTGCCGCGCATGACCGCGAAACCGCCCGCGAAATGCTTGCTGCTCGCGGCATCCGCACCAATACCCGTGCAGGAGACCTCTCACGCGGCGAGATGCAGCGCACTGCACTCGTGCGAGTTCTGATGGGCCGTCCTGCCGTCATTCTGGCCGATGAACCTACTGCCAATCTTGACGAAGCTCGCGGTGACATCGTGGTTGATGACCTGATGTCAGCCGCACAAAGTCTTTCGGCATCACTCATTCTCGTCAGCCACAGCGACCGCGTCCTCAAACGCCTGCCGCTCACCGCAGAAATCCGCGCGGGACGCTTTATCACGCCGGACGAACTCACCCCTTCACGATCCATCCCTTGATTGGAGCTGCGCCATGAATATTGCACTGCTGCTGAAGAGCGAACTCAGACGCTCCGCCGGCATCCTGGCCGGAATGGCGCTCATCATTGCGCTGGCACTCTCGATCGCTGTTGCTGCCGGCATCTGCGAACGAATGGTAAAGGCTTCCGCTGCACAGTCTGCCGACGATTTCGATCTGTTGATCGGTGCTCGCGGATCCAGTTCGGCGCTCCTGCTCGGCACGGTTTTCTTGCGCGATGAAATGCTGCCGATCGTGCCGGCATCCGCTTGGGCGAATATCCGAGAGGCTCAAACGGCTAAAAGCAGCATCCGCTGGGCTGCTCCAGTTGCTTTCGGCGACCGCACACCCTCCGGCCGCACGATTGTCGGCACAACACGCTCCTTTTTAGACCGCGGCAAGAGCCGCGAACCCGCTGCCGGACGATTTTTCACAAAGCCGACTGAAGCCGTTGCGGGCGCCTCCTCAGGCTATGTCATCGGAGACAAATTTTCCCCTATGCATGGCCGAGTTCATGGCGCTGGCCACGCACATGAGGGCATTGCTTACGAAGTAGTCGGCATCCTGCCGCCCACCGGAACGCCATGGGACCGTGCGGTAATGGTACCGATCGAAAGTGTCTGGGCAGCACATGCAGATGCGCACGGCGATCACGATCATGACCACGAAGCCGAGGAAGCACATGACCGTGAGCAGCCATCCGCGCATTTGTTTGAATCCTGGATGCTGTCCAACAAAACACATCTTGAAGAACTGCCGGGCTTTTCCGCTGTCATTGTGAAACCCGCCTCAGTCTCCTCGGCCTATCGACTGCGTCAGCGCTTCAATGAGATCGATGCTGCAGGTCATGACGGCAAGATCGTGCCGCTCATGGGCGTCTTTTCTGCTGAGGTGCTCGTTAATCTCTACGCCGCTTTTGGCGGCGCATCGCAGGCGCTCGCCTTTGTATGTCTGCTCACGAGCATCGTCGCGCTCGCTGCGGTGCTTTTGGCGAGCGTTCTGCTCGGCCGCCTGAGACTGCCAACGATTTTGCTGCTGCGCACACTGGGAGCTCCTCGCCGCTATGCAGCAGCACTCACCTGGTCTATTGTCATGACAGCGGCAACTGCCGGCATCTTGGGCAGTCTAATCCTTGGATGGGGTGCTGCCGAACTCTGCGCCGGAGCCCTGGAACTCGAAACCGGAGCGCGCATCACGCCGAGCTTTTCCATGCGAGAAATCTGGCTCGCATTGACGGCACTTGCCGCCGGAGCGGTCTGCGCATTGCTCCCGGCCTGGCTGGCCGGCCGCATGAAACTCAGTTAGCTGCTGAGGATTGCCAACAGCCAAAAAAGGAATCCCTGAAACGGTGAACTGCTCACTATTTCAGGGATTTTTCTATGCCATCCGCAACACTTGCGCTCAATAGCTTAAGCCTCGCAGATACTGCGGCGGCACGACAAGCTTCGGCACCTTCTCAACATGCAGCCGGTTAGCTGCATGCCATCCCCAATGCGGATCATCGATCATTGCGCGGCCAATATCGATCACATCTGCCGCACCTTCGCGCAGCAGAGTTTCCGCCTGCCAAGCATCACGGATAAGTCCAACAGCAAAAGTCGTCATACCCGTTTCAGCCTTCACGCGTGAGGCGAACGGAACCTGATAACCAGGCCCGACGGGGATAGGCGCATCCGGCGTGTTGCCGCCCGTCGATACATCGACAAACGTACAGCCTTCTTTCTTAGCCAGATTAACGAGATGAATGGTGTCTTCAATCGACCAGCCTTCAGGTACCCAATCAGTGGCGGAAACGCGAAGGCCCACTGCGACATTAGCCGGAACAGCGGCTTTCACGGCATTCATCACTTCCTTGGCAAAGCGGCAGCGATTGTCGAGCGCACCGCCATACTCATCAATTCGATGGTTCGAGAGCGGCGACAAAAATTGATGAATGAGGTAGCCATGAGCCATATGGATTTCCACCGCATCCACACCGGCACGCGCAGCACGAGCAGCGGCAGCTCCAAAATCCTCAGCAATCTGCCGGCAATCCTCAAACTCAATTTCACGCGGCGTCGTGTAGGTGTCCGAGAACGGTATCGGACTCGGCGCACGCACACGCCATCCGCCTTCCATCGGCGGCAGCGTGCGGGCAGGCCCGCGCCACGGACGCACCGAGCTTGCCTTGCGGCCAGCATGATTAAGCTGCACCATCACCCGACATTCCGGTTCGATCTCATGCATGAGGTCGACGAGCTCCTTGAGCCCTTGTTCACACTCATCGGACCAGAGGCCCAAGTCGTAGTTGGTAATGCGGCCGTCCGGCGACACAGCGGTCGATTCGATGCAGACGAGGCCGGCGCCGGAAGCGGCAAGGTGACCATAGTGCATCTTGTGAAAAAGCTGCACCACGCCGCTACGCGCACTGTACATAGCCATCGGCGGCACAGCGATGCGGTTAGGCAGTTCTACGGGGCCGATCGAAATCGGCGTAAAGAGCATCGTGTTCATTGTTGAAAATTTCCTGCTCAAAAGCTCCTCAAGACTACACCGACAATGCTCAGCAGCATCTTTGATCCGTCAAGAAAGGCCTGCGGATTCTTTTCTCCGGCAGGCCTTCAGGGGAGCGGGCGTTCTCAGAAGAGCGAGTCTTCGTTCTTGAGCGACATTATGCGCTCGACATAGCGAGCAATCGTGTCAATTTCGACGTTAACGTAGGACTGCGCTTTGAGATGCTTCAAGGTGGTCACTTCAAGCGTATGAGGAATGAGATTAATGGTAACAAGTGTATCGAGCGCCGTATCCTCGACCTTGTTGATCGTGAGGGATACACCGTTGATGGTGATGGAGCCTTTGTAGGCGACATAGGGAGAAAGCACGCGCGGCACACGCACCACCAAACGCCAGGACTCCGCCACAGGCTCCATTGACTCAACCTGTCCAACACCGTCGACATGGCCGCTCACGATGTGCCCGTCAATGCGGTCGGAAAGGCGCATAGCCTTTTCCAAATTCACTTCACCAAAGGTGTCGAGTCCCGTTGTTTTCGAGAGACTTTCGGCTGAAACGTCAATCTTGAATTCACGCTCGCCCACCTCAATTACCGTCATGCAGGCGCCATTGACAGCGATCGAGTCACCCACCTTTACTTCGTTTAAGCCAAGGTCGGGAGCAAGAATCGTCAGACGAACGCCATTGCCGAGCTTCTCCGGTTCACGAACCTTGCCGACGGCCTGCACAATGCCAGTAAACATAAACTATCTCCTCAAAAGAACTCGAAAGTCGCCGCCGATCTGGTCAAGCGACTGAAGGCGCCAGCGGTATGCCGCACCCGGTTCGGCCGGAAGCGGCACAGCCGCTGGCCCCATCCCCGCACCAAAAAGGCAGGGGGCATAGTAGAAAAGCATCTCGTCAATCAACCCTGCAGCAAGCAGTGCACCTGAAAGCCGCGGACCTGCTTCAACATGAACTTCGTTCACCTCACGCTTGGCAAGTTCACGCATCAGTTCGCGAAGATCTACCCGCCCGGGCACTGCCGCATCAGGGAGCACCCATACCTCTGCGCCAGCGGCTTCCAGAGCAGCTCGGCGGGTCGGATACTCGGCCGCCGCCGCAATGAATACCTTCCCGCCCTTCGACGTCAAGAGTTTTCCTGCGGGCGGCGTTTCCATGCGCGGATCAATTACGATGCGCAGCGGCTGACGTTCCTGATCAGGAAGCCGCACATTCATCTGCGGATCATCGGCCAAAACCGTTCCAATACCGGTCAGTACTGCGCCGGCTCGACCGCGCCAAAACTGCACATCGGCACGAGCCGCTTCACCGGTAATCCACTGAGAGCGTCCGTCTGGAAATGCTGTACGGCCGTCGAGCGTCACGGCCGTTTTCATCCGTACCCACGGCGTCCCCCGCGTCATCCGCGTTAAAAAAGCAATATTGACCTCTCGGGCCTCTGCTTCTCGGACACCAAGCTCGGCCGGAATTCCGGCATCAAGGAGCATACGAATGCCGCGGCCGTGTACTTTAGGATTCGGATCTCCGACGGCGGCCACCACACGTCCGACTTTGGATTGAATGAGTGCAAGAGCGCAAGGCGGAGTACGGCCATAATGCGAGCAGGGCTCCAGTGTCACATATACGGTGGCGCCCTCAACAGATAAGCTGCGCTCGAAGGCACTTCTCAAAGCCATCACTTCCGCGTGCGGTCCGCCGGTACGCTGCGTATGACCCGCACCAACCAGCCGGCCGTTGCGCACAATCACCGCCCCCACTGACGGATTAGGCGGCGAAATCCGCCAGGCCTTCCGCGCTTGAGCGAGCGCAAGATCCATCCACGCGTCGTCTGCTGCGGAACGTGCCGCTTCTGAGTCCGAGACTGCAGCGCGAGCTTCGAGTTTCTGCGCGCAGGCAAGGCGTTCCGGGTCAACCAGCGTTTCAATGGCCGGCAGCACAGACGAAGTATTCTGAGCGTTGTCTTCGCTCAAAGAGGATGCAGATGCCGTCATCAGCGATACTTCCGGATGTATCCGTCGGGATCACTTGAAGCAAGCTGTCCCTTAGGATCAGAGTCATCGCTCAGTTCGATCGGCGAATCCGCCACTTCGACGGATTCGTCGGTTTCAGGAACACCGTAAAACTCTCCGGTTTCCAATCCTGCAGCATCCTCATCTGCGGCAGCAGGGGCTTCGCGCAGTGCTTGCTCAATCATCTCGGCAAACGCCTTCGGATCATTGATGTTGAGATAAACAGACGCAAAACGGATCCACGCGATCGTATCCATGCCGCGCAGGGCTTCGAGCACAAGTTCGCCCAATTTTGAAGAACGCACTTCGCGTTCGCCCATGGCAGAAAGCTTATGTTCAATAGCTCCTACTGCGGCATCTATACGCTCAGAAGAAACCGGCCGCTTTCTCAGCGCGAGCTGCATAGAGCCGCGAAGCTTTGCCCGGTTGTACTCCACACGACCGCCGCCGCGCTTGATGATCCAAGGCATAGCAATGGCTACACGCTCGAAGGTCGTAAAGCGCTTGCCACAGGCTGGACACTGCCGACGGCGGCGGATGACGAAACCGGGCTTTGGAGCGCGTGAATCAACGACACTCGTCGAGGGGTGACGGCAGAAGGGGCAGCGCATCGACGGCTGTTCTCCAATAGATTGATGAGTGGAGATGATTTTAGCCGATCTCTGGTATGCACCACGGTCTGGTGAACTGTGTACGCCAAACGAGAAAAATAGTCAGCAGCCGAATAACAAGAAGCAAAAGGGTCTGCATCTTTGGCTGCAGACCCTTTTGCTTTATGTTGACAGCACCCAAGGCATCGATTAAAGGATTGCCTTGAGGGATTAAGCCTTAATCGTGAACGTAGACGGGGAATTTAGCGGTGAGCTTCGCGACTTCGCCGCGAACGCGGTCAAGAACCGCCTGATCTTCAGGCGCCTCAAGAACGTCAACAATCAGATTGGCCGTGAGACGGGCTTCATCTTCCTTGAAACCGCGTGTCGTCATTGCCGGCGAGCCGAGACGGATACCCGACGTGACAAACGGCTTCTCGGGATCGTGCGGGATGGCGTTCTTGTTAACGGTGATGCCGACCGAATGAAGCACGGTCTCAGCGGTCTTGCCGGTGATCTTCAGGGGACGAAGATCGACGAGCATGACGTGGCTTTCCGTACGGCCGGAAACGATGCGCAGACCGCGCGCCATCAGCTGCTCGGCCATCACATGCGCATTCTTCATCACCTGTTCCTGATAGGTCTTGTATTCCGGCTGCAGCGCTTCGCCGAGCGCCACGGCCTTGGCGGCGATGACGTGCATAAGCGGACCGCCCTGCATCCCCGGGAAGACGGCAGAGTTAATTGCCTTTTCAAGATCCGGACGCACAAAGATCATGCCGCCGCGCGGACCACGCAGGGTCTTATGGGTAGTTGTCGTCACAATGTCAGCGTGGCCAAAGGGCGACGGATAGACACCCGCAGCGATCAAGCCGGCATAGTGAGCCATGTCGACCATCAAAAGCGCGCCGACAGAGTGGGCAATTTCAGCAAAACGCTTGAAATCGATCTTAAGCGAATAGGCAGAAGCGCCGGTGACGATGAGTTTCGGCTTATTTTCCTTGGCAAGGCGTTCGACTTCGTCATAGTCAATCTCTTCCTTGTCATTGAGGCCGTATGGAACACAGTGGAAATACTTGCCTGAGAAGTTCAGATGCATGCCGTGGGTCAAATGCCCGCCGTCAGCAAGCGACAATCCCATGAAAGTATCACCGGGCTTAAGAACCGCAAAGAACACGGCCGAGTTAGCCTGCGCACCCGAATGAGGCTGCACATTAACCGCCATTTCAACACCGGCTGGCTCGCAAAAGAGCTTCTTGGCTCGTTCAATGGCAAGACGTTCAACTTCGTCAACAAATTCGCAGCCGCCGTAGTAGCGCTTGCCCGGATAGCCTTCGGCATATTTGTTGGTGAGGCAGCTCCCCTGAGCAGCCATCACTGCCGGCGAAGCATAATTTTCGCTCGCAATCAGCTCGATGTTCTGCTCCTGGCGCTTAGCCTCGGCATCAATCCACTGCCAGAGTTCTGGGTCGCGCTTGGCGGGGCATTCGGACAAATTGAACATGGGTTGTTTCCTTCTGTCGTGAAGAATACTTATAGGGAAGAGTCTGCTGTGACACGTACTAGCCACAGACAGTCATGCCGGAGCGCCGGCAGTCTTTTCTCCTTGTAAAAGAAGCAAAGACCGCGCCAACGCATTAAAGAAATTTTTAGGAAGCGGAGCCTCTGAGTGCTGCTGCATTATGCGCTCCGCAGGCGAGGATTCAGTGTATAGCGGCCGACTACTTCAGCGGTTGCCAGCACATGTCCTTTCGCTGTTTTCTCAAAATCTTCCAAGGTAAAGTGCTTATCGAGATCCAGCGTTTCTAAATCGAGCGCCAATACTTGATAGCGATAGTAATGCCGACGGGCATCAAAAAAAGGCGGGCATGGACCGTCATAACCCAGTCCCGTACCATCGGCTTCGGGCTTTCCTGCGCCGCGGCAGTAGTCATTCAATCCTGGCCGACCGTAAGCTGCCGGTACATTCTTCTGCGCAAAAACACCTTCAGGGAAATTCGATACGTCAGCAGCCACCTCAATCTGCACCCAGTGCACAAAGCGGCGGCGGGGCTGATCAACAGGGAGTTCGCCCGAAGCATCCCGCGCTTTCAGATCCGTCGGCACATCGTCATCGATGCAGAGCACCGCGAATGATTTTGTGCCTGCCGGGGCGCCCGACCACGAAAGCTCCGGGGAGAGGTTGGCAGAACGAACCGTCTGTCCGCCTTCGCCCATGCGCCCGTAGGCGCAGCGTTCAGGAATCATTTCTCCTTCAGAAAACGTACGTGATGAAATGTCCATCGTTGAACCTCCTACCTCATTGATGAAAGAGCCGTCAACGCATGCATTCCGGCTCCAGCAAAAATGTCAAACCCTTAAAACTTCAGCCAGAAAGTTGCCGGACCGTCATTCGTAAGCCGCACGTGCATGTGTGCGCCGAATGACCCCATTTCAACTTTCAGCCCTTCGGCGCGAAGCGCCTCAACGTAGGCAAGATAGGCCTTTTGTGCCTCCGCGGGGGATGCGCCGTTTGAAAAACTCGGACGACTCCCGCTCGTACAGTCTGCTGCGAGCGTGAACTGCGACACGACAAGGACACCACCGCCAATATCTGCTGCCGACAAGTTCATGCGGCCGTTCTCATCTTCAAAGATCCGCAGACGAGCCGTTTTGCGTGCCGCTTTAGCGATCACTGCAGCGCTGTCGCCCGGTTCAGCACAGACAAAGGCCAGCAGTCCTCGTCCGACTGCCCCAAGAGGCTCCTCGGCTTGCCCGCCTTCGGCTCGTCGCACGACCTGCGCCTCCAGGACGCGTTGGAGCAGAACAATCATTACGCGGTCACCTTAACGCGCGCCCAACGGCGCTTGCCTACCTGCAGCACAAACTCGGCGCCCGCCTGGATCTTAAGCATGCGGTCACGCACCGATTCGCCGTCAATGCGTACACCGCCCTGATCTATGTTGCGGCCAGCCTCAGCATTGGAAGGTGCAAGCCCAGCGGCCTTGATGAGCTGCATGATGCCAATTTCACCCGTCGGAGCAGCAACGGTCACATCCTTGATGTCATTGGGCACGGCTCCCTTCTGAAACCGTGCATTGAATTCCGCTTCGGCTGCATCTGCGGCAGCTTTGTCATGGAAACGTTCGATGATTTCGCGGGCAAGCAGCACCTTTGCATCACGCGGATTTCGACCTTCAGCGCACTCCTTCTTAAGCTGCGCGATTTCGGCATTGCTGCGCAGGCTCAAAAGGTCGTACCAATTCCACATCAGATCATCCGTAATAGACATCACTTTGCCAAACATATCGTTGGCCGGATCCGTAATGCCGATGTAGTTCTTCTTGCTCTTGCTCATCTTCTGTACGCCGTCAAGCCCCACCAGAAGCGGCATCGTCAGAATGCACTGCGGTTCCTGACCATACTGACGCTGCAGTTCACGCCCGACGAGCAGATTAAAGCGCTGATCGGATCCGCCGAGTTCCAGATCAGCCTTCAGGGCGACCGAATCGTAGCCCTGCATGAGCGGGTACAGGAGTTCGTGCATCGCGATCGGCAGTTCTTCCTTGAAGCGCTTGGCAAAATCATCGCGCTCCAAGAGACGGGCGAGCGTGTAGCGGCTCGCGAGCTGAATGAGACCGGTCGCACCCAGCGCATTGCTCCACTCAGAGTTGTAGCGAACTTCCGTCTTGTCCAAATCAAGCACCATGCCGGCTTGGTTCAGGTAAGTCTGAGCATTGGCTTCAATCTGTTCGCGCGTCAGGGGCGGACGGGTGGTGTTGCGGCCAGAAGGATCCCCAATGGCAGCAGTAAAGTCACCCACCAGAAAGATTACGGTATGGCCGAGATCTTGAAGCTGGCGAAGCTTATTGAGTACTACCGTGTGACCAATATGAATGTCCGGCGCCGTCGGGTCAAGCCCGAGTTTGCAGCGAAGCGGTTCACCGGTAGCCTTGGAACGCGCGAGCTTTTGTTCAAACTCGGATTGAATGAGGAACGTGTCGGTTCCGCGTGCGATAAGTGCCATGGCTTCGCGAATATCGTCGGTCACGGGAAATTGTTTCTGAGCCTCTGCGGCCTGTGAGTTGTTTTGCGTCATTGGAAATGATTGAAGTGCTATGCAGTAAAACGACAGGTGCATCAAGGAGCCCCGCCCGCCTGTCGGCGGCGAACTTCAACATCATCCGGAGTTCTGCAAAAAACGAAAGTGGAAAGTGTGAAGTACCCGGGCAGCGGGAGCGTCTGATGCCGCGGCCGGCGGGAGCATTGTCTCGGCGCCGCGCCGAATTTGGAATAAGTTCAAGGGGGAAACTTTAACATGCAGGGTTGCCGCGAGCCTAAAATAAGGGGTTTTCGAAAAAAACTTTCCGGTTTTTACTGATTCTTTGCATCCATGCCGGCACAAACACTCGTTGCGGGCGCACTTGCCCGACTTGGCCGTGCAGCACTCACCTTCGCTCGAAGTATTGCTGTGCGCCTTGGTCTTAAACCTGAAGCCGTCCGCTCCAGAGCCCTTGCCGCCGGTCTGCTGACCGTTGGAACAGCGCTTTCTGTGAGTCTTCTCGCCGCCCTCGGTCCAGCCCTTGCGCCTCACACTGTAGAGGCACATCCCATGGAAATTGCAGTTGCCGCTCCCGATCTCTCCAGTGAAATCGGCGCTGTATCCAGACTCGGTACCTATACACCGAAACACTACGAAATATCGTCAAGCGACACAATCTTCTCGCTTTTTGCAAAACTCGGCATTCATGACGATCAAGCCCGCGACTACATATTCACTCAGCAGCGTCTGACACCGTTCCTTGCTCCGCAGCCGGGACAGCATGTAACGGCAGGCGTTTCCAATGCTGGACAACTCGAATACATGCGGCTCTATCTCGACGGCGCACGCGAGGATAATTCCCGCACAATTGAAGTTTCGCGCATCGGCCGAGAACTCATCAGCAATGTGCTTCCCTTTACTTTTTCGACCATGGAGACGCTCGTTTCGGGAGACGCCGTTGGGAATCTTGACGCAACCGCCCGCGAGCTTCACATTCCTGAAAGCGTCACAGATCAGCTTCGCGCAGTTTGGGTCGGTGCCGACGATCCCGTTGAACATCTCACTGCAGGCAGTTCTTTGCGGCTGGTCTATGAGAAAAAGTATGCCGACGGTCGATTCGTCCGCAATGGACAGCTCCTTGCCGCACAAATCGTCGATGCCTCCGGTGTTCACGAGGCCTTTTGGTTTTCCGATGGACGAGGTGCGGGCAGTTTTTATACGCTTGACGGACGTTCCGCCTCTCAAACCTTTTTACGCGTTCCGCTTGATTTCAAAGACGTCAGTTCAGAATTTGCGCCGCTTCGCCGCCACCCCGTCACTGGCGTACTGCGCCCCCACAACGGCACCGACTTCCGTGCGCCATCGGGATCGCGTATTCTTGCCGCCGCTGACGGACGCGTCACGCGCGTTGCCTATGAAGCACGAGGCTACGGGCACTACGTGCAGATCGACCACGGCCTCAATCGCACTACGCTTTACGCACACATGCGCCGTGTTGCGAAGGGCATTCGCCCGGGCGTTATCGTCAAGAAAGGCGATGAGATCGGTTATGTCGGCATGACGGGGCTCGCCACGGGACCGCACCTCCATTACGAGCTGCAAATCGACGGCGTGCAAATTAACCCGGCTACGGCTGATCTCCCTGATACAGAAAATCTTTCCGCGTATCAGCTCGCGCAGCTACGAGCCTCGGCACAGCCGCTCATTGAGCGGTTCGAACGCGCTGCGCTCGACGAGGGACGTCCTTCCCCGCAGGCACTCTTGGCCAAGCAGGCTCAAAAGAGTGCCGCTGAGCGCGATGAGGAGGCCGATCAAGCAGCGAACGCCGCCGGTCGCGTGCGTCTGCGTCCAGTAAAAATCGGTGATCTGACTGACTCCAGCACTCAAGAAGTTGGACGTGCCTCCATCGTACGAACCGGAGGTCATTCGTGATTGTCGCGGGCGTGATGTCCGGCACCAGCCTCGATGGTATTGACGCCGTCGCCGTAGACTTTGCCGACGACGGCGGCATGCGCGTAGTCGGCCAGGCCTCCCTGCCAATGCCATCCGTCCTTCGCAGCGAACTACTTGCGCTTGCTCTTGGCACTGACCATGAAATTGAACGCATGGGTGATGCGTCTGTTGCACTCGCGCATCTTTATGCGTGGACGCTCCAAGATTTGCAGCAACGGCTTAGCGAGCCTATTGCTGCAGCCGGTGTTCACGGTCAAACTATTCGCCATCGCCCGGAACGCGGCTTTACGCTGCAGCTCAATCACCCTGCACTTGTTGCCGAACTCTCCGGCATTGACATCATTGCCGACTTCCGCTCACGCGATGTTGCCGCCGGTGGCGAAGGCGCACCGCTCGTGCCGGCCTTTCATGCTGCCTGCTTTCGCAGCGCCAAGTGCAGTACAGCAGTACTCAATATCGGCGGTATCGCTAACTTCACATTGATTCCGCAGGACTTCGCCGCTGATGTGCTGGGGTTTGATTGCGGTCCAGGGAACATGCTCCTCGATCATTGGATGCAGACCGCGCAAGGACTCCCCTACGATTCCGACGGCAGCTATGCGCGCAGCGGCTCAATCGATCAAGCGCTTCTCGCGCTGATGCTTACTGATCCATATTTCGATCGCCCCATTCCCAAATCGACTGGACGAGAATACTTTTCACCCTCATGGCTTGATGAGAAGCTTCATGCTTCGGGGGAATTCCGCCGTGCTGCGGACATGCCTGATGAACGGCGGCGCAGTATCGCCGCTACACTCACGGAACTGACGGCGCGGTCAGCCGTCGACGCCCTCATTCGGTGGCTGCCTGATGTACAACGGCTTTATTTGTGCGGAGGCGGTGCCTTAAACAGCTTTCTTTGTGAACGCATCCGCATCGCACTCGATGCAGCAGGCGCTCATACCGTAGCGCTCTGCTCTACTGCTGCATGCGGGATCGACCCTATGGCTGTGGAAGGCGCAGCCTTTGCCTGGCTTGCCCATCAGTGGTTCCTCAGGCAGCCGGGGAACCTGCCGGCAGCAACCCATGCCGCAGGCCCTCGTCGATTAGGATGTCTCTACCCTGCCAGCTGATTTCAATCGGTTTTAACCAGCAAAAGGCCGCGCACTCTCATATGCGCGGCCTTTTGCTTGCGGCGCCATCGACGCCGCGGCTATCGAGCCCTTCAGGCAGCTTAGACCGAGAAAGATGATCCGCAGCCGCAGGTTGTCACAGCGTTGGGATTGTCAATCACAAACTGTTCGCCTGAAAGACCTTCCTTATAGTCGATCTTCGCGCCCACCAGGTACTGGTAGCTCATCGAGTCAATCAGCAGAGTCACACCGCCCTTTTGCATCACGGCATCATCATCGTTTTGCGTTTCATCGAATGTGAATCCGTATTGGAAGCCAGCACACCCGCCGCCCTGAACAAAAACACGAAGTTTCAGGTCAGGATTACCTTCTTCGTCCATCAGGCTCTTCACCTTAGCCACCGCAGCATCGGTAAAAGTAATGGGATCGGGCATCAGCTCGGGAACAGCTTCATTCTTCGTCTCAACAGGAGCCGTCGTAGTCGCTTCAGTCATGACTAAAAATCCTTTTTTCTTTCTGGAATTCTGCCGCGCACGCGGGGCCCCGGCGGGGAACCTGCTCCGGGTAGACGTACGCTCATCGCATTCATTTTTGAAGCGATCATCCTACACCAGAAGCGCCGAAATGCAAGGGATTTCCTTAATATCTTTCCTAATTAACAGTTCTCAGGCATGAAAAAACCGCCCGGATGCCGTAAAGCACCACAGGGCGGTCTGCCTGACCCCCGCCAAACCGGCGGACTTCTCTGAAGCCGCCGGTACACGGGAATCTTTCTGCTTCGCAGTATTAGCGCTTGCTGAACTGCTTGGCGCGGCGGGCCTTGCGAAGGCCAACCTTCTTACGTTCGACTTCGCGAGCATCGCGAGTGACGAGACCGGCGTTCGAAAGAACACTCTTGAGGCCTTCATCGTAGTCGATCAGGGCGCGGGTGATACCGTGACGGACAGCGCCAGCCTGACCAGATTCACCGCCGCCGACGACGTTGACCATAATGTCAAACGTTTCGACATTTTCGGTGAGCTGCAGCGGCTGCATGACGATCATGCGGCCCGTTTCACGCTGGAAATACTGGTCGAGCGGACGGCCATTGATAACGATCTTGCCCGTGCCGCGCTTAATGAAGACGCGAGCGACGGAGCTCTTGCGACGGCCGGTGCCGTAATTGTAGTTGCCGATCATCTTTGTCACACCTTATTAGAGGTCAAGAACCTTGGGCTGCTGAGCCGTATGCGGATGTTCGGCGCCGGCGTAGATCTTGAGCTTCTTGATCATTGCGTAGCCGAGGGGGCCCTTCGGAAGCATGCCCTTGACGGCGATTTCGAGAGCGCGTCCCGGATGCTTTTCCTGCATCTGAGCAAACGTCGTTTCGATGATGCCGCCGGGGTAGCCGGTGTGACGATAGTACGTCTTCTTGCCCGCTTTTTCAGCGGAGAGAACGAGCTTGTCGGCGTTGATCACGACGATAAAATCGCCCGTGTCGACGTGCGGCGTGAATTCGGGCTTGTGCTTACCGCGCAGGCGCAGCGCGATTTCGCTGGCCAGACGGCCGAGCACCTTATCACTGGCATCGACCACGAACCAGTCGCGCTTAACCTCAAGCGGCTTGGCCGAGAAGGTCTTCATTGCGTTCACCTAATGGTTACTGCGAGCTCAGCTCATGCCCTTAAAGCACACGTTCCGCCGGATGGCGCCGACGGCAGACTTCGTCCGCCGTCTTACGGGCGAACGCGGTGCAATCGCTGCTGCTCAGAATAAAAATAGAATCGGGCGGCGCGGATTCCCCGAACCGCCTCGCACTTAAAACTCAACCGAAAAGCGCTTTTTAGGGCGGCGCCAGTGGAAACGATGGGGTAAGCAAACCGCCGACACTTTCCAGTCAAGGAAGCGGATTTTACGCATTTTGCCGAACTTCGTCCACTAAAAAGTCAAAATTTCTTTCGATTCAGTGCGGCAGTTTGGCCAAAAATGCCTCCACCCCGCCCAAGAACATCTGCGTGGCCATCATTGCCAGAAGAAGTCCTGTTAAGCGCTCAAAAGCGAGCGTGAGCTTTTCCCCCATATGTCGCTCCAACCAGTCGGCGGAAGCCAGCACAAAGAAACTCACCACGCAGGTGATTACAACAACCGCGCCCCACTCAAAAAGTCTGTTGGGCTCGCTCGCAGCAAGCATCATGATGGTAGCGAGCGTTGAAGGGCCGGCAATCGCTGGTATGGCTATGGGAACAATGTATGGCTCTCCGCCAGGCGTTTGACCAAAGACACCTTCTTGAGTCGGAAAGACCATACGAATCGCCATCAGCATGACGATCACGGATCCGCCGATGCTCAATGCCGCATCGGAAAGTCCAATGGCAGCCAAGAAGGGTCTGCCGAAAAACATCGCCAACAGAAGCATCCCCATTGCGATCATGCACTCTCGAAAGAGTACAAAGGTCCGCCGCTTATTCGGCACATTCTTCATGCAGGATATGGTGATCGGGATGTTGCCGAGAGGATCTGCCATCAGCACCATCAGCATGAGTCCACCCCAAAAACTGTATTCCATAAAGGGAGCCTTGTTTTCGCGTATTTCAGAATTAAGGAACCGGCACGGTACTTAACGCTCCATGCCGGCTGTGGTTATTTGCGCCGCGGTTCTTGCCGTCAAGCGCCATTTTTCATAAAGAGTGTTAGCGATGCCAGAACCGTTTTGACTTCCGATTCGAAGACGGCTCTGCAAGTACCTCTGCGTCCGCATCTGCCGACTTTACAACTTCTTCGGCCGCCGTCGGCGTTTTCTGCGCCTTCACCGAGACCTTGGGTTTTTCACTCTTCGAGGACGGCTCCGCAAGCACCTCTGCATCTGCGTCCGCAGACTTTACAACTTCTGCGTCCGCTTCAGCTGACTTGACAACTTCTTCAGCAGCCGTCGGCGTTTCCAGCGCTTTCACCGAGACCTCAGGTGTTTCACTCTTCGAGGATGGTTCCGCAAGCACCTCTGCGTCCGCTTCAGCTGACTTGACAACTTCTTCGGCCGTCGTCGGCGTTTCCAGCGCTTTCACCGAGACCTCAGGTGTTTCACTCTTCGAGGATGGTTCCGCAAGCACCTCTGCGTCCGCTTCAGCTGACTTGACAACTTCTTCAGCAGCCGTCGGCGTTTCCAGCGCTTCCGCCGAGACCTCGGGCTTTACACTCTTCGAAGACGGTTCCGTCGACACTTCTGCCACCTCATCCGCCGCTTTTCCCGAACACTGCACAGCAGCCTCTTCAGCATGCGTTTCAGCCTCATTGGCAACTGATGCGGCAGGTGCAGCATATTCCCGACCTTCTAGCGCCGCAGCCACTTTAGGAAGCAGTTCCTGAGCGCGGGCAGCATTGAGAACACCTACACGCAAACGGCGCCAAAGAATATCCTCGGCAGTACAGGCTCCTTCAAAGTCACGTGCATAGAGTGCATATTCAATCACCTTGGCATCATTCTCAGGCCCCTGACAAGCAGCTTCTTCAATGACTTCGGGATTAAACGTTTCGTCCACGAGAATCGGCAGATCCTTAGTGATGCAAAGCCGAGGCTCAATAAGATGACGCAGCGTCGCCTCGAGCATGGCATCCTCGGCCATTCGACGGTACGACGTCCACTTGCCGCCGGCAATCGTGATCATATTGCCGAATTCCGAAATGACGGAATGGCTTCGCGAAGCCTGAGCGGTTGAGGATTGACCTGCCGGCACCCGCAGAAGCGGACGCAGACCAGCAAAAGCAGCAAGCACGTCGCTGCGATAAAGAGGCTTTGCCAGATACCCAGAAGCCGTCTCGAGAATAAAGGCAATCTCGTCTTCTGACGGCTGCGGATCGAACTCTGCCTCGCGGACCTCAACATCTGTGGTGCCGAGAAGTACTGCGTTGTGCCAAGGAATAGCAAACAACACGCGGCCATCCCGTGTTTTCGGGATCAGCATGCCTGCATCTCCCGGCAGGAATGAACGGTCGACGACAACATGAGTCCCGCGGGAGAACCGCAGAAGCTGCGCAGCCTGCGGATCTGCGAGACGACGAATCTGATCCGCCCAGACACCGGCACAATTGAAAACCATCTTGGTGCGGATGCGGTGCGATTCACCGGTGTGCTTATCTTCGACCGTCACCGACTGAATCAGACCGCCGATCCGTTCAAGTCCGACCACCGGCATGTAATTGAGGCAAACGGCTCCGTGTGTGGCTGCTGTACGAATGAGCGCTATGTTGAGGCGCGCGTCATCGAATTGAGCATCGAAAAACTCCACGCCGCCTAAGAGCCCCTCGGTTTTGACGCCGGGGAGCACTTTTTCAGCTTCTTCGGGCTTAAGCATCCGCGTACGGCCAATCTGATCCTTCCCAGCCATTGCGCCGTAAAAACCAAGACCGGCCATGTAGATCTCACGCTCCCACTTTTTAAAGCAGGGCAGCACAAAAGGTTCGGCATGCACGAGCTGCGGGCAGTTGTCAATCAGACGCTTGCGTTCAACCAGCGCATCGTGCACCAATCCCCAGTCTCTGGGATTTTTTAAATAACGCACGCCTCCGTGGATCAGCTTTGTCGAGCGCGACGAGGTTCCTGCGGAAAAATCCTGCGCTTCCAGAAGCAGCGTTTTGAGCCCGCGCGAAGCAGCATCAAGCGCAACGCCGGCGCCGGTAGCGCCGCCGCCTACAACCACGACGTCCCAAACGGGGTCCTGCATAATCGATGCCAGAGCTTCTGTGCGGTTGAGCCCTTTGACGGTCGGTTTTACTTCTGCTGCTGCCATATCACTGGTTCCATTTGCGGGCACGGCCGACGGCTCGAGCCCATTGGTTCATCAAAAATCCTCTCTGATCTTCATTCATCACAGGTTCAAAGACCCGCTCAGCCCGCCAGAGTGAGGCAATTTCGTCGGTACTTTGCCAAAAGCCCGACGCCAGTCCAGCCAAAAACGCGGCTCCTAATGCCGTCGTTTCCGTCTGAGCCGGTCGAATAACAGGGACGCCGGCAATGTCAGCCTGCATCTGCATGAGGAGATCATTTCTTGCTGCGCCCCCATCAACGCGAAGTTCCCGCACTGGGCGTGTTGCATCCTTGGCCATAGCCGTGAGCACTTCAGCGCTTTGAAAAGCAATCGCCTCTAATGCTGCCCGAGCAATATGTGCCCGATTGGTTCCGCGAGTGAGACCAATAAGCATGCCTCGAGCATCCGGATCCCAATAAGGGGCGCCCAGGCCAACAAACGCCGGGACAAACCATACACCGCCCGAGTCAGGCACTTCGCGGGCAAGGGCTTCGATTTCCGAAGCGGATTCAATAAAGCCCATTTGGTCGCGAAGCCATTGCACGACTGCACCGGCAATAAAAACACTGCCTTCGAGCGCATATTGAGTCGGTGCGCAGCCAAGCTTCCAGGCAGCGGTGGTAATCAGCCTATTTTCACTTGGGCGAGGCTCCCCGCCGACATTCATCAGCAGGAATCCACCGGTGCCGTAGGTGTTTTTCACGGATCCCGGTGCAAAACAGGCTTCGCCAAAGGCCGCAGCCTGCTGATCTCCGGCAACGCCTGCAATCGGGACAGCGGCACCGAAAAGCGATGGATGCGTACAGCCGACCACACCGGAACTCGGTTCGATGCGCGGCAGCATGGCTCGAGGAATACGAAAGATGTCGAGCAATTCGTCATCCCACTGACCGCTGCGGAGGTCGCACAACAGCGTTCTGGAAGCATTGGTCGTATCGGTGACGTGCTCCGCACCGCGCGTTAAATTCCAAATGAGCCAGCTGTCCATCGTGCCAAAAAGGATTTCGCCTTTCTCCGCTCGCTGGCGGGCACCTGACACATGATCGAGCAGCCATTCGATTTTCGTGGCAGAGAAGTAAGCGTCCAACCTTAAGCCGGTCTTGCCGCTCACCAAAGGACCAAGCCCCTGAGCCTCCAGAGCTTCAACGCGTTCGGCCGTTCGACGATCCTGCCAAACAATCGCAGGGGCAATGGGTTCTCCCGTAAAGCGATCCCACAGAACTGTTGTTTCACGCTGGTTGGTAATAGCGATTGCCGCAACACTCTTAACATCCACGCCGGCATGCTCAAGCGCCCTGCGGGCAACAGCATACTGTGCAGACCAAATTTCACGTGCATCATGCTCGACCCATCCCGGTCGAGGATAGCTCTGCCGGAACTCCTGCTGCGCAAGGGCAGCCACCTCACCCGCAGCATCAAATAACAGTGCGCGGGAGCTGGTGGTACCTTGATCGAGCGCAAGAATGTACTGAGGCATGTAAATGGAGCGAAAAACAGAAAGCCCCGAGAGATCCCGGGGCTTCCTTGGAATAAACGGGACAATACGTATCCCATTTTAAGAGTGATTAGGGCCGCCGCCCCTTAACCCAAACTCCCGGAGACTAGCTCCGGGAGGTCCTGATCTGACGCAAAGTCG
>OLFT01000089.1_pt1 | contig 133523 bp, 90 predicted proteins | sample 1604921 | NCBI WGS metagenome assembly OLFT01 (sample SAMEA3888897, study PRJEB22519) | human gut metagenome | biome: human gut; feature: human-associated habitat; material: faeces | place: Denmark | collected 2013 | reverse complement strand
AAATATCTCATTCCCACAACTTTTTCAATCGTTTTCTTATACCGAACTCACGTTATTTCAGGAAAAGACACGAGCAAAAAACGGCTTTGCAAAAGGCCGTCTTTTAGCCTGCAAGAGGTGGCCTTTTAGCTCGCGAAAGACGGCCTTTTGGAAACCCAAAGACCGTCTTTCGCAAAATCATCCGTTACCATTGTACGCCTTGAACCATTCGTAAAAGCGCGCAATGCCTTCGTCAATGCCTACCTTTGGGCTGTAACCGCACTCTTCGCTGATGAGCGATATGTCGGCGTATGTACACTGCATGTCGCCTGCCTGCATGCCCTCCATGCGCATGTCGGCCTTACGCCCGGTGACGTTCTCGAGCGAACGGATGAAGTCGAGCAGGCTAACAGGGCTCGAATTGCCGACGTTGTACACCGCGAACGGCACCTCGCCCACGGGCGTATGGCCCATGGCCGCCTTAACGCCGGCCACGGTATCGCTTATGAAAGTAAAGTCGCGGCTCATCCTTCCGTGGTTGAACACATGTATTGGGCGCCCCTCCGTTATTGCCTTCATGAAGATATAGGGCGCCATGTCGGGCCTTCCCCACGGGCCGTAGACTGTGAAGAAGCGCAGCCCTGTAGCCTTTATGCCGAACAGTCGGCTGTAGGCGTAGGCCATAAGTTCGTCGCTTTTCTTTGTCGCGGCATACAGGCTTACGGGCGTATCGGTAACGAGACTCTCCCTGTAAGGCGTCTGCAGGCCGGCTCCGTACACGCTGCTCGAGCTGGCGAACACCAGCTTGTCCACGCCGTATTGCCGGCAGTCCTCAAGCAGGTTGAGGAAGCCTACCACGTTTGACGACACGTAGGCGTAAGGATTCTCGAGCGAATAACGCACTCCGGCCTGCGCGGTAAAGTTGGCCACGGCGTCAAACCGCTCGCCGGCGAACAGCCGTGCCAGTCCTACGCGGTCGGTAATGTCCACCTTGGCAAACCTGTATGCCGTCCCCGTGACGCTCTGCACGATTCTGTCCTCGCGTATTTCGTCCTGGCGTATGCCGGCCATTGCCAGTCTGGCATACTTCAAGGCCGTGTCATAGTATGAGTTGATATTGTCTATCCCTACCACTTCATGACCCTCGGAAAGCATTTCATCAACTACGGCCGAACCGATAAACCCGGCCGCGCCTGTTATCAAAATCTTCATAAACGATAGTTGTTTTAATCATTACGAACTGCCGTACGTCACTTCATCACCACCACGCCATAACGTCCCACGGTGCGCATGCCGCAGCGGCGGAGCCTGGGCGGCAGTTTTCCCGCAGCCGTTGTGTCGACCATAAGCACGCCGTGCGTACCCGTTAAGGTGTCAAGACCGGCTTCGTCGACAGGCGTTACTGACATGCCAAGATATACGTCCATATTCTCCGAACGCCCTATACCGAACGTAAAATAGCGCTCGGTATGCTGCCTGACAGCCGCGCGCCGGGCCTCGCCGCACAGCTCACCGAAGCCCAACAGCCTGTTGATTGAGGGGAACGAAAAGCCCATGAAAAACACGCCTGCCAGCATGCCAACCCCCAGCGGACGCACAACATCCGTCACTGTGCGGCCGGCGCGGAGCCTGAAAACTGCAAATACACCGCCCACCGAAAGCGCCGCGCCCGCCAGCACGGCCCATACATTATCCATATACGGCATTCCATGAACCGCGCCCCATGCCGCAAAAGGCAGCCTCAAGGCAAAGGCCACGGCCGGAACGGCGAGCGACAGCGTAAGCAAACGCCCCCTGCGGACGCCACCAAGCATGGACGACGAAAGGAAAACGGCGAAAGGAAATACCGGCAAAAGGTAGACTTGTATCTTTGAACTGACAGCCGACAGCACCACCAATGACGCGCATACCATGGAAAGCAGCAACTTCTGCATGTCCGGCAGGGCAGCCTTACGGTGCAGACCGTCAACAATCACGTAAACCAACAGCAGCGACCAGGGCACGAACGAATACCAATACGCCAATAAATAATAGAAGAACGGCTCCTTGTGATGGAACGAGTCGACGGCCCGGTCGACAGTCTGGTGGAACAGAAGGTTATGCAAGTAAGCGCTTCCTCCCTCAAGATAAGCGGCCAGGAACCACGCTGCCAAGAGCACGGCGAGCACCGCCCACGTCGTAAATCCCCAATAACGGCCTAACGTCCTGCCGCGCCCCGTCACACAGAGAAAAGTCACTGTGTCCGCCAACGGCAGCAACAGGCCCAACGGTCCCTTGCTGAACAACGCAAGAAACAGGTACAACGAAAACAGCACACGCTTAAGCCTGACGTTGCCGCGGCCGTCAACCAAGTCGTAAAACGTTCGCACCGACAGCGTTATGAACATGCACATGAGCATGTCCATGCGCAAGAATACGGCCATGCCGGCAAACAGTCCGCACGTAAGTAGCAGCAGTTCGCCTGTGCGGGCAAGCCTCTCGCCCGATTCACCTGCCGTCCACCGTCCCATCGTAAACGCCGTTACAAATGCCGGAACGAGCGAAAACAATGACAGGAACCACACGCAATGTCTGCCGAACAACGCCTTGCCGGCCATCAAGAGCCAGAAATACAGTGGAGGTTTGTCGGCATAAGGCACGCCATGATTGGTAAAGGCGAACAACGTACCGTTACGTATCGCCTCGTCGGCAATGCTTAGATACCTTAGTTCATTGTTCGGGGTGACGTCACGAAGAAGCATTAACGGCACGAACGCAAGCAGCACAAGGATATACAAACGGTATTTCATGACATTATATTTTAGCCCCACGGCCTATCCATAGGTTACGGGCGTACGCGACGATACCGAACGACTGGCCCACGATGAGCACCAAATCGCACCTCAAAAGACCGTAAACACAGATGGAGACGGAGCCCGCAAGACTTATAATCCAGAAGCCCGCAGGCAGCGCCGACACTTGCCTGCGCCGGGAATAGACGTATTGGTAAACGAAACGGAACGTAAACAGCAACTGGCCGAACGCCCCAAAGAGCAACAGCCACAACGGAACGTCGGTATTGAAGAAGAACTCATGCACGAATGCCGACGCGTTATTGACGACAAGCAGCAACACTACAGGCGGAGTGAACAGCAGCACAAGTCGCAGCGCAAGAGGCAGACGGCCCCACACGCCCTTCTGTTTAAGGTTCCATAAATAAACATAATAAGAGACAAACTGCCCCATGACAATCGCAAAATCATGGCGCAACCAACCGTAAATGCACAGCAGGTAGGCCCCGGCAAGGCTCAGAACCCAGAACAACGAGGGCGAAAGCACCTTGTGGGCACGCTCTGACAATATCCACTGTACAAGCACGCGAGCCGAGAAAAACACTTGGGCCATGGCTCCGATGGCCAGCACTGCCAACGCGTTCATAGACATTTCACGACAGATTGCCGCCCGTTATCCTGTAATTAATGTAGCGTTTCCTCATCCATCTGTAAGCGAAACAGTCGACAAAAGGCCCTATAAGGCGATTGCACAGATGGTACTTCGACTTGCCGGCAGTACGCGGGAAGTGCCTCACGGGCACCTGCTTGACCCTGCATTCCTGCAACTGCATTAGCGCGGGTATAAACCTGTGCATGCCCGTAAAGAATGGCATAAGGCGGGCATTGGCCGTGCGCATTACTTTTAGCGGACACCCCGTATCCTCCACGCCGTCGTGCGTCATCATGCGACGGAACGCATTGGCCACACGCGACTGTAACCGCTTGAACAGCGAGTCCTTACGCTCGGCACGGATACCCATGACAAGTTCGTAGCTGCCTGCGTACTCAAGCAGTAGGTTGAAATCCTCGGGCGCGGTCTGGAGATCGGCATCGATATAGCCGACATACGGCGAGCGGGCGCAGTCAATACCGGCCTTGACAGCCGCGCTGAGCCCGCAATTACGCTCGAAGAATATGTAATAAAAATCGTTGTTACGGCGGCATGCGTCGACGATAAGCCCGCGGCTGCCGTCAGTAGAGCCGTCGTCGACAAACAGAACGCACGACTTTAGCCTTGCCACAGGCAGGAATGCAGCCAAGCGCCGTTCAAGCCGGCTGATATTATCCGCCTCATTATAAACCGGAACGATTACCGTAAACTGATAATCGGTTGTCTTGTTCATGATACCTGTTGCTTAAAATCCTGCGCAAAGGTATCATGCGTCTTTGTGGAAAATTTGAAGATGGCAAACAAAATTCAGCCGCCGAGAGCTATGCATCGTGCCAAAGGCGGCTGAAAGGGGCACCTATAACGTAGTGCCCTTGAACACGGTGCTTTCCTCTTCAGGCACGATGACGCCGTTAAGCGTGAGCCGTCCGGAATGGAAGTTCGGTAAGATGGTTATCGTGGCACGGTTGCTGCCGGCAAGAAGGGTTATAGATACCTGGGCGGATATGCCCCTGCCGTTGACGCTCATGTCCAGATACAGGTTGCCACGCTTGTCCTTGCGCGTCTCATACTTTGACACAAGCCCCTCTACGGTAATGCCTCCCAAGCCGTTGAAACCGCTCCACGGCACGTTGAAGGCTACCTGTACGACGGCCTGGTCGCCCTCGACGGCAACAAAATTGGTATTTGACGTGACGTGGGCCGTGTATCCACGCTTAAACACGACCTCGTCAGCCTCAAGCACGAACATACTGTCCATTATCGAGCCTTCAGCCTGGGCATACTTCAGACTGTCTATACGCTCGCGCAAAGCCTTGCGTTCCTGCTTGGTAAGCTTACGTGGCTTTTCATCCTGGGCCGTAGCGGCAACAACGCCGAAAATAACGGCTATCACCATTAAAAACAACTTCTTCATAGTCATGATATTTTGTCCTTTCCTTTATTAGAAAACCATAGGCAAGACAAATAATTGCCTTGAGGTTACGAAAAAAAAGCATAACCAATTATTAAATAACGTTAGTACACGAAAGGCATACCGCCGGAACACGTAGGAACGCGGGCATATTAGGCTGGATTTGGCGGCGTATAGCCCCACGGACAAAGAAAACCGGAAGCGAAAAGGCGGAGTTTTTCTTATCCGAAATCATGACAAAATAAAAACGCGAACCAGTTTGCGATAGTACAGGAAGTAGCGTACAAAATAACGAGAACGGGTGTTTCTACTAATAAAACATATGCCATTCGCATGAAATCGGAGGCTAAACAGCGTGTAAAAGACAGCCTTTCGCCATGCAAAGCACGGTCTTTGGCTGTGCGAAAGACCGTGTTTAATAACCTAAAAGACCGTCTTTTACTATGCGAATGGATATTTTATAATATGCAATATACGTCATTCGCACAATCAAGCAACGTCGTTTTAATGTATCACACTGGTATTCAGACATTTACGGAAAGATGAAATTTCAGCCTGTTTTTCGCGCGAAAGCCAGAATGCCGAGCGCCGACAGCATTACAGAAGCGTCAACGATACCAATCTTAAGGAAACTTAACACCGCACGGAATACCGACAGACACAACGGGAAAGGCTAACGGCTGGCATACGACATGATTTTTTCACACTTATATTTTGGCCGTCTCGTTTTTTCGTCTTAACTTTGACGCTCCAACTGAAACACCCCAATACAGGATATGCAAGATTTCGTCCATCTTCACGTACATACTTATTACAGCATTCTTGACGGACAGGCAAGTATCAAGAAGCTGGTAGACAAGGCCATTGCCAACGGCATGAGGGGCATGGCCGTGACCGACCACGGCAACATGTTCGGCATAAAGGAGTTCTTCAACTACTGCAAGAAGAAGAACGGCGAGCTGAAGGAACAGGGCAAACCTGAGTTCAAGCCGATACTCGGATGCGAAATGTACGTGGCAAGGCGAACGAAGGAAGACAAGGTGAAAGACATGGGCGACCAGAGCGGCTACCACCTTATTGTGCTGGCAAAGAACTATAAAGGCTACAAAAACCTTATCAAGCTGGTAAGCCGCGCGTGGGTGGACGGATTCTACATGCGCCCACGTACTGACCGCGCCGACCTCGAGACATACCACGAAGGACTGATAGTATGCTCGGCATGCATCGCGGGTGAGGTGCCCGCGAAAATCCTCAAGGGCGACATCGAGGGCGCCGAGGAGGCCATACAGTGGTACAAACGCGTGTTCGGCGACGACTATTACCTCGAACTGCAGCGCCACCAAGTCAAGGACCCGCACATCCGCGCCAACCGCGAAACATATCCGCTGCAACAGAAAGCCAACCGTGAACTGATTAAACTGGCCGGCAAATACGGCATCAAGCTGGTATGTACAAACGACTGCCACTTCGTTGACGAGGAGAACGCCGAGGCTCACGACCGCCTTCTCTGCCTCGCGACCAACAAGGATCTTGACGACCCCAACCGTATGCTTTACTCCAAGCAGGAATGGTTCAAGACGAGGGAGGAGATGAACGAGGTGTTCGCCGACGTACCCGAAGCTTTGGCTAATACATGCGAAGTGCTTGACAAGGTAGAGACGTACAGCATTGACCACGCCCCTATAATGCCGTTCTTCCCTATTCCGGAAGAGTTCGGCACGGAAGAGGAATACCGCAGGAAATTCACCGAGGAACAGCTCTACGACGAGTTCACGCAGGACGAAAACGGCAACGTTGTGCTGCCGCGCGAAGAAGGAGAGAAGAAAATCCAGAAACTCGGAGGTTACGACAAGATATACAGAATAAAGTTTGAGGCTGACTATCTGGCCAAACTTGCATACGAAGGAGCACGCAAACTATACGGCGACCCACTGCCCGAAGAGGTAGAGGAGCGCGTAAAGTTCGAGCTGTACATAATGAAGACGATGGGCTTCCCGGGCTACTTCCTTATCGTACAGGACTTTATCAATTCCGCACGTGACGAGCTCGGAGTGATGGTAGGGCCAGGACGTGGCAGTGCTGCAGGCTCCGTAGTGGCTTACTGTCTTGGCATAACAAAGATAGACCCCATAAAGTACGACCTGCTGTTCGAGCGATTCCTCAACCCAGACCGTATCTCGCTGCCCGATATTGATACCGACTTCGACGATGACGGACGCGGAAAGGTGCTTGATTGGGTAACCCAGAAATACGGCGCTGACAAAGTGGCGCACATCATAACGTACGGTACCATGGCAACCAAACTTGCCATCAAGGACGTGGCACGCGTGGAAAAACTGCCTCTGGAAGAGTCGAACAGACTGTGCAAGGCCATACCTGACAGACTGCCTGACGGCCTGAAGATGAACCTTACGAACGCCATCAAGTGCGTAAGGGAGCTGCGCGAGGCCGAGGCTTCAACCGATCCGCGCCTGCACGAAACCATTGAGTATGCCAAAATGCTCGAGGGAAACGTCAGGAATACCGGTATCCACGCCTGCGGAACAATCATATGCAGGGACCCGATAAGCGACTGGGTGCCCGTATCCACAGCCGACGACAAGGAAACCGGCCACAAACTGCTTTGCACGCAATACGAAGGCAGCGTAATCGAGGAGACAGGACTGATAAAGATGGACTTCCTCGGGCTTAAGACTTTGTCTATACTTAAAGAGGCTGTTGAGAACATACGCCTGTCAACAGGCAAAGTCATAGACCTCGATACCATACCTATCGACGACCCCGATACATATAAATTATACAGCGACGGCCGCACTATAGGTACATTCCAGTTTGAGTCCGCAGGAATGCAGAAGTACTTACGCGAACTTCACCCCACCGTGTTCGAAGACCTCATAGCCATGAACGCCCTCTACAGGCCTGGCCCTATGGACTACATTCCCGAGTTTATCGAACGTAAACGCGACCCGTCGAAAATAACGTATGACATACCTTGCATGGAAAAATACCTCAAGGATACATACGGTATCACGGTCTACCAAGAGCAAGTCATGCTCCTCAGCCGCCAGTTGGCAGGCTTTACCCGAGGCCAAAGCGACACACTTCGCAAGGCGATGGGAAAGAAACAAATCGAGAAGATGAACCATTTGGAGGGACTCTTCTACGAAGGTGGCGAGAAGAACGGCTACAAACACGAGACACTTCACAAGATCTGGGAAGACTGGAAAAAGTTTGCCAGCTACGCATTCAACAAGAGTCACGCTACGTGCTACTCGTGGGTGGCATACCAGACGGCTTACCTCAAGGCACACTACCCTGCCGAATACATGGCCGCCACAATGAGCCGTAACTATACCAACATAACTGAAATAACCAAGCTCATGGACGAATGCAAGGTCATGGGCATAAGAACATTGGGCCCCGACGTAAACGAGAGCCGACAGAAGTTCAGCGTAAACAAGCAGGGAGCGATACGTTTCGGACTCGCTGCGATAAAAGGCATGGGCTCGGCCGCAGCCGAGGCCATCATCAACGAGCGCGAACAAAACGGTCCGTATAAAGACATCTTTGACCTGGCACAACGCGTAAACCTTGCCGCATGCAACCGCAAGTGCTTTGAAAGCCTTGTGCTGAGCGGAGGTTTTGACAGCTTCAACATTAAGCGCGAAAGCTATTTCGCACGCAATTCAAAGGGCGACGTGTTCCTTGACGCCCTCGTACGCTATGGACAGTTGTACCAACAGGAGAAAAGCGAAGCCCAAAACTCTCTCTTCGGAGGCATCGACAGCGTGGATATCGCCACCCCCCAAATACCAGAAGGCGACAGCTGGAGCAGCATTGAGAAACTAAACCGTGAGCGGGACCTCGTCGGAATCTACCTTTCCGCACACCCACTTGACGACTTCGAGGTAATTCTCAACAACCTGTGCAACACCCATTGCTCCGAACTTGCAGACAAACAGGAACTTTCAAAAAAACAGGAAATAGTACTGGGGGGTATCGTCACAATGTCAAGGAGCAAGTTTACGAAAACAGGAAAACCATGCGGCTTTGTCACGATAGAAGACTTTGAGGGCTCAGGCGAACTTGCGTTCTTCGGCGAGGAATGGGGTAAATGGAAAGGCATGCTTATCGAGGGATGTACCGTGATGGTCAAGGCTCAGTTCGTACAACGCTTCCGCGGCAGCAACATGATGGAAATGCGAGTTACGGACATACAATACCTGCAAACCGTAAAAGACCTGCAGATAGAGAAGCTGACCATAACCCTCGACGCCGCAAAACTCGACGACACCACCGTTACAGACCTTGTGACAATGATAAAAGACAGCCCCGGCAATACACAACTGTACTTCAGTGTGCACGACAGCAACGGGGCAAGGCCATTCACACTATACAGCAAGACTGGAAAAGTGGACGTATGCAAGGAACTGATATCGTTCATAAAAAGCAACGAGGCGCTTGGATACACGATAAACTGACGCATAATTGGCATAGTGTTTGCTATTAAAAAGACATAAACTCAATAATTATCATAAACAAAAAACTATTTTACAATGGAAGTAAAAATCACAACAGAGAACTTCGAGAGCTATAAGAACGGCGACCTGCCGTTGGTAGTTGACTTCTGGGCTACGTGGTGCGGTCCCTGCAAGGCTATCGCTCCCATTATAGCCGAGCTGGCTGAGGAGTATGACGGACGCCTTGTAGTGGGAAAATGCGACGTCGAGGAGAATGACGAACTTGCCCTCGAGTTCGGCATAAGGAATATCCCTACAATCCTGTTCTTCAAGAACGGCGAAATCGTTGACAAGTTTGTAGGAGCCACTACGAAGTCAAAACTGCAGGAAAAATTCGAGGCTATACTGTAAAACAAAGCCAAAATGTCATACGTAAAGCGGCCACCCGGAACATGGGTGGCCGCTTTACGTATGACATTTTGCCGTATAGCGCCATCAATGAGGCTTGCCAACGTAATTAATCACACACATGGATAAAAAAAATAAGGGTGAAGAAAGCCGTAAGCTATCATCACCCCTTGACTCATGCATGTTGCCTTGATTAGTCTTTCTTCGTAAGAACCCTCTTCTCTGCAATACGGGCTTTCTTACCAGTAAGTTTACGAAGGTAATACAACTTGGCGCGGCGAACCTTACCAACCTTGTTCACTTCGATACTGTCAATGTTAGGAGACTCGATCGGGAAAATACGCTCTACACCGACAGTTCCTGACATTTTACGGACGGTGAAGCGCTTTTTGTCACCCTGGCCGCAGATCTTGATTACGACGCCACGGTAGAGCTGGATACGCTCCTTTGAACCCTCGATGATTTTGTAAGCGACAGTTACAGTGTCACCTGACTTGAACTCAGGAAACTTCTTGCCGGTTGCAAATGCTTCTTCAGCAACTTTAATTAAATCCATTGTTGTTTTATAATTAAATTTGTTCATCGTTCCGGCGCAACATAACGAGGCAACTCTTCTTCCTGTCAGCGATTACGCGGAAAGCGGTGCAAAGGTAGTCATTTTCCACATCATGGCCAAACGTAACCTGATTTTTTTACATTTTTCTTTGCCCTGTTTGCCTTTTTGCCTAACTTTGCATCGATTTTTCATATAAAAACATGCGTAACAAACTGATTTTCTGCGGACTTATGTCCGCTTCATTGATGGCCGTATCCTGCTCGACAGGATACAGGATAACAGGTTATGAGCGCTCGCGCATACTCATAGACAGCACGTATGACGGTACGCCGGCAAAGGAGGTGGCCGACTTCATCGCGCCATACAAGCGGCATGTAGACAGCATAATGAGCCCCGTAGTAGGTCGCACGTCGGAATACATGTATGCCGAAAGGCCGGAAAGCCCGCTGTCAAACTTGCTTGCGGACATCCTCGTGTGGTGCGGAAAGGACTATTCCGAAAAACTGGACTTCGCCGTGTACAACATCGGCGGCATTCGCTCGGCATTCGCCAAGGGCGACGTGACATACGGCGACGTGCTCGACGTGGCGCCTTTCGAGAACAAGATATGCTTCGTCACGCTTACAGGCGACAGGGTACTCGAACTGTTCGGACAGATAGCGGCGGCAGGAGGAGAGGGCGTAAGCCATGGAGTAGAGCTCGTGATAACCAAGGACGGCGGACTGAAGTCGGCCAGACTGGACGGCAAGGATATTGACCCAAATGCCAAATACCGCGTGGCAACACTGGACTACGTGGCGCAGGGCAACGACAACATGACGGCATTCAAGGCGGCCATCGACGTCAAGTCGCCACAAAGCAAGGACAACAACGTGCGCTTCATCATAATGAAATACATGAAGGAAAAGATGTCGCAGGGCATCAGCGTAAGCTCACGCATAGAAGGACGAATAAAGACTGAAGAAAAATGAAACGCTTTATAATCATTGCGCTCATGGCCGTTGTGGCCATGACAACCTTGCAGGCAAGGGGCAAAAAGCTTGTAATACTGCACACCAACGACACCCACAGCTGCATATATCCGCTCAACGCGCACCTTGCAGACACCATGCTCGCAGGACGCGGAGGCTTCATCCGCCGTACGGAAATGCTCAGGCAAGAACGCCAACGCTATCCGCAACTGCTGTTGCTCGACAGCGGCGACTTCTCGCAAGGCTCGTCTTACTATACCTTATACAAAGGAGACGTTGAGGTTGAACTGATGAACCTCATGGGCTACGACGCCGCCACGATAGGCAACCACGAGTTTGACTTCGGCGTGGAGAACATGGCGCGCCTGTTCAGGAAAGCCAAGTTCCCTATCGTGTGCGCCAACTACGACTTTACGGGAACTCCTCTCGAGGGAATAGTCAAGCCATACACCGTCATCAGGCGCGACGGACTGAAGATAGGAGTGTTCGGCCTTTCGCCGCAACTCGACGGCCTCGTGCTCGCCACATCGTGCGCAGGAGTGAAATACAACGACCCCGTAAAGGCGGCCAACGACGTGGCACGCACGCTTAAGGAGAAAGAGAAGTGTGACGTGGTGATATGCCTTTCGCATCTCGGATGGGACATACTCGGCCTTGACGACACCGAGCTTATGCCGCAAGTGAGGAACGTTGACATCGTGCTCGGAGGCCATTCGCACACTTACTTCGAACAAATGAAATATATCAAGGACCTTGACGGCAGGGACATTCCCAACGACCAGAACGGCAAGCACGGTATTTTCATAGGCAGGATTATCGTAAACCTCGAAAGCAAGTAAAACATAACGCTTCATAAAAGGCGGCCTTTCGCAATGTAAAAGGCCGCAAAACACAAGGCCAAAGGCCGTCTTTCACGTTGCGAAAGACGGCCTTTGGCATAACCACCGGGCGCCGCCGGCACTATATACGGCCACGCCACAAAGCCTAAAAATCCATTTTTCATAACCTGACGACAAAATATTCAACCAATATCACCGTTATATTGAATAATGAGAAAACTGTTTTCCATAATCATACTATCGGCCGTGGCCATGCATGCCGCCGCCCAAGGCAACGCCGTACAGAACCGGCCATATACCGACCTGCGCCCGTTCCACTTCGGCGTAGTGGTAGGCACGCACTTCCAGGACATCGAGTTCGGCAACATCGGGCCGCAGACGGTGATGAACGAGGACGGCACGCAGGGCGAAACGCTCATAACATGCGACCAGGACAGATGGGACATGGGCTTCAATGTCGGCGTGCTCGGCGAGCTGAGGCTTAGCCAGCACTTCGCCTTCCGCATGGCTCCGACGCTATATTTCGGCAACCGCCACCTGACACTGTACAACCATACCGACCGCATGGAGAACGGAGAGCCCATCGTACAGACGCAGGACATGAAGACCGTATACATAGGCGTGCCGCTCAACCTGCTGTTCGCCGCGCCGCGGCTTGACAACGCGCGGCCCTACATAATGGCGGGAATAGACCCCATGGTGAACCTCTCGGGCGGCGACAACGACTATGTACGGCTGAAACGCTACGACATAATGCTTGAAGTAGGACTCGGCTGCGACATCTACCTGCCATTCTTCAAGCTGCGCCCCGAGCTGAAGTTCTGCTACAGCCTCATCAACAGCCTCGACACGAAACACGCCGACCGGCTGCGCGACGAGAATATGCGCATATACGCAAGATCCATAAACGAGGCCCACAGCAAGATGATAGTGCTGTCGTTCTACTTTGAATGACGCAGGGCGCAAAGCCATACCACGGCAACATTTACCGACAGGCACGCCAAAGACGCACGGCATACGCAAAAACGAACACCTCCACGCTTTGTTCTTTTTACGCGCAGGTTTAATAAAATAAGCGTTAAACAATCTAAAAACAAATACCTAAAAATAGGTATTAAAGATAATTATATTACCTTTGCAGTGTACAAAAGTAGGTACAAAACATTATTAACTAAAATAAAACAAGAACATTATGGCTTACGTAATTGGTGACGACTGTATCGCATGCGGTACATGTATCGACGAATGTCCGGCAGGAGCAATCTCTGAGGGCGAGAAGTATTCAATCAACCCTGACATGTGCACAGAGTGCGGCACTTGCGCGGATGTATGTCCGTCAGAGGCTATTAGCTTAGGCTAATTTATTTATTTAGAATTACAACGGGGCGGCTCGAACATTCGAGCCGCCTTTATTTTTTGCCTGTTCCACGGCATGAAGCGGCATGCAATAAGCCCCGCACCATGCCGACACATTGCCGCACGACACGTGTCACTCCAGTCCCAGCTCCTTTTTCAGGCCAGGCTCGGCGTCAAGCAGATAAATGCTTTCCGGAGTGACACAATGCTCGCCGGCCTCGATAAGCCATGTCGATATACGCTCGTCGGTCTCGTCGATAAAGGCAAGCTGACTGCCGTTGTCCTCGCCGGCATGCTCGTAGTCCTCTATCCTAATCTCAAAATTATTGCGGTCAACATATTTCGTGAGGCGCGCCCACAGCGTGTCCAACTCACCGTCGTCGTCTTCAAGCCACAGGCGCAGCATTACCTTTTCCGGAGTAAGGCGCGCCACACGCTCCACTATGTCAAACGTCTCCATGGCGAGGCGGTGCATGCGGGTGTTCTCTTCCTCACAGATGATGAACTTCGTGTCGTCTTCATGGCCGTCGTCAAGAAAGTCGTCCATCATCCACAATGGCTGGTAAACGTCTTCGGCAACGGCCTGTTCGTCAGGATATGCGAACATCACGCAGCTGTCGGAGTTCATCCTCTTAAGGCGGGTGCGCAATGAGCCCGGCGTGCCGGCACTGCGGCTGCCGTCCTTAATGGCCTCGGGCCAGGGCAACAGGCGCACGTACAGAGGCACACCTCCTGCCATGTAAGCTACGGGCAAGTCTATTTTCGGCACGGACGAGGCTTTGTCGTGGCGATTCCAGAACATGTACTTAACGACGGCTCTAATCAGCTTGCGGTGGCATACGGCATGCTTGGGCGAGCTGTGCATAATCTCAATGTCAGGCAGTCCCATCCTCTGAAGTCCGCGTGTGTACAGCCAGACGTCAGTTCCACGGCTGTCGGCCTCGTCCCAGATGGTGTACGCAAAGTCGGGATGAGGCGGTACGGCCGAAGAGGCAATCCTCCGCACGAGGTGGCCGGAGAGCGCCTGGCATGCCGACAGGTCGTAAGCCACAAGCATATCGGGCACAGCCATATCGGCAATGCACATCTGCAGGTGGAACCAACGTGAGGGGTCGTCAGTGCCGAAGCGCATGTCTACGGCATAACCGCTGTGCAGTTCCTGCACGAGTTCAATATCCGAATCGTTGAAGTAAGTGGAGACACGCAGACCGGAAGGGTCGAAATCTTCAACGCGGTCAATCTCCATGTCGAACTCCTCGCCGTAGAAACACCCTTTGATGCGCGCCACCGTAGATGCACTTTCATCCCCTGCCCGCTCGCAGACAAGCCCTTCTATACCGTCGACGGCAGCGATGCGCGGCACGAACGGGTCGATGTCGAGACGGTAGGCGGTGTCACGCTGTATGCAGATAACCATCGAACGCCTCATAAAATAAGGCTTTTCCTTCGCCTTGGGATGGTCCAGGAAGTCAAGTATGGCCTTGCACTGCCCTATCGCTTCGGGCACGTCGCTCCAGAACTCCTGCGTCTCGGGATCGTCAGGGATAAGTGTCATTACATGCTCGAAGTACGGAATAGCCTCGGCTTCCATGCCAAGCCCCATACGTGTATATCCGTTGCGACACCACCAGTTGGGGTCATCCTTGCCCTCCTCTGCCGTCTCGGCAAGAATTTCAAGAGCCCTGCGGTCAAGGGCGTCGGGATCTTGTACGTCCTCAACATATCCGGAACGTATCATTCCTGCAAGGTTAGACAGCGTACGGGCAAGCAGCCCCACCACCTTGTACGTACGTTCTCCGTCGGGAAGAGCGTCAATCATCTTAATGACGTCGGCCTCAAGATCTTGGTCGCACATCTCCTGAATTTTAGCGAGTAGTTCTTCTTCTCTTGTCATAATTATCGTAAGGTTATGTTTTTAACAGGTTAGAGTATATGCAAAGATAATGCAAGACGAGGGAAAAGCAAAATAAAAGCATGGGAAACGAGCTTTTGTTTTTTTCGAATACACAACCTGCCATATCCTGAGACTACGCAAACCGTTCAAAGAAGTGCTTATTCTCAACGCGAAACACGGTTTTACATGATGGAATAAAGCCTTTTATTTAATACAGAATGAGGAAAAAAAGAACCCAAAATCATGCTTAACGGATTTCGGGTAAACTTTCCTTCCTTATAAAATGACGCAAAACGACACCGCCGTTTACGCTCCGCCTACAGCACTGGGACCGTCAACCACGGTTCGAGAGGCGCAGCAGGCCGTACTCCGAATCTGTGCCGATACGGAATTTAGCACCCCACAGCCCCACGCCTGGACATACATAATAATGAGTGTCGCCGCGGCGGTAAGTGCCATGCGACACTTCATACACAGCATCAGTTATCCACGATATAGGCCATACCTGGCCGTGGTGCGTGTGCCCGCTCAACTGGAAGTCGACGCCCGCGCGCTCGGCCTGTTCAAGATGATACGGCTGGTGGTCCATAAGTATAGTATACCGTCCCCTGTCAACGCCTTTCATCAGCATGCCAAGGCTCTTGCGGCGGCGGTTGGTGCGGTCGTCACGCCCGATAATCACCAAGTCGCCCTCTGTCGCCACACTGTCACGCAACAACGTAATACCGGCACGGCGCATGAAGTCGGCCGACTTGTCAATGCCTGCGTAGTACTCATGGTTGCCCGGACAAGCATACACCGGTGCCTTTATCGAGCGCAGGATTCCGGCCATACGCTGCTCGTCGAGCGGGCGCAGGCTGCCGTCAATCAAGTCACCTGCAATCAACACCATGTCGGGACGTGCGGCATTTACCATGTCCACAATCCGCCCAAGCTCATTTGGACCGATATGATAGCCCAGGTGCAGGTCGCTCATCAGCATGACCGTAACATCTCCATCCAATGGCTTGGCCGTCTCCACGCCGATAGTACGGCACTTTCTGTCATGGAAATGCACGTTTCCGTAAACGAACACGGCGGCAATCAACAACACGAGAACCGTCGCTGTAGTACCGTTAGAATAAAGCCACTGGCGCGGCACGACATGCACCAGCCTGAGCACATCAAGCAAAAGGAACGCCATTACAGCGTAAAGCATTATGAAAAGCGACGGATACCCGACATTGTACACAACCTTGGCCATCCACAACGGCACATGTTCGGTAACGCGCGCGAAGCTCATCACCATCATGGCCAACGCCAATATACATACGCCCACCGCGCACCATCGGTACACCGTAGCCACGGGCAGCAACGCCCACACATGCCACGCCACGTAGACGAGACCGGCCAACGGAAGGATGAAAAATACTGCAAACCACATGATTACTACTCAATTGAACTTTATACGACGATCAGGCGCGCAAACAGCAACGGCCTAACGCAGGAGCAAAGGTAACCATTTACCATGACAAGACAAAGGCACTCAGGCGTAAATCAGTAATAATGGTAAGCAAAAATGTAATCCGTCAACATCACCGGCATGGGCCCGTGACGCACGGCAAATGATGACACTGCATACATAAAACGCGGCCACACCCTTCAAGGATATGGCCGCGGCCGCTGTCTTATCATCGGTTAGATAGTTTTCTTAAGGCAGATTATAGCCATTAAAGGGACGCGCGAAGCCTCGGCTCGACAGCATTCAGTATAACATCCGTTGCCCCCGCCTTTTCCCTGACGTAGTTTGCAGCCTCAGTACCGGCAGCCATCACGGCTTGCGGCGAGGCATTGAAATTATCAAACACATGTTTAAAATCATCGTAAGAACATATTTCAAGCCCCCCGCCACACGCCTTCAGCTCTTGCGCCTCTTGGAAACGTGCATTGTTAGGGCCGAATATTACCGGAACGCCCCACACCGCGGCCTCAAGCAGATTGTGTATGCCTACTCCGAAACCGCCGCCAACGTATGCCACCGTTGCATATCCGTAAATTGACGACAGCAGTCCGAAGCAGTCTACAACCAGGCAGCCTGCACCAGCAACCGTTTCAGGCGTGGCATGCGAATAACGCACTACGGGACGCTCAAGGCGCCTCTCTATCTGGCGTAAATGGTCTTCCGACACCACGTGTGGCGCGATGATGAGCCGCCACTCGGGATGAGCATTGAAGTAGCGGATGAAAATCTCCTCGTCAGGCGGCCAGCTGCTGCCTGCCACGAACACCTTAGCCCCGTAAGTGAAAGCGTCAATAAGCGGCAGCTTCATTGCCGCCTGCTTAATCTGCATTACACGGTCAAAGCGTGTGTCGCCCGTTACGTCCACATCGGTAATGCCCATAGAACCAAGCAGCCTGCGGCTTTCTTCATTTTGGACAAAGAAGCGCGTAAAGCAACGCAACACCCGTGCGTAAGGACGCGCATACCACCTGAAGAACACCTGGCCGGGACGGAAAATACTGCTGACGCTGTAAACGGGTACACCAGAGCGTTTAAGCAACCGCAAATAGTTCCACCAGAACTCATACTTGATGAAGAACGCGACCGCCGGCTTTGCCGCCTCAACAAACCTACGGGCGTTGCTGTATGTATCCAACGGCAAGTAACATACGATGTCGGCTCCCTTGTAGTCTTTCCTGACCTCGTATCCTGACGGCGAAAAGAACGTCAAGAGGATTTTCATCTCAGGATGCTCTACACGAAGACGCTCCATAATCGGACGGCCTTGCTCGAACTCTCCCAACGAGGCCGCATGGAACCACGCATAGCGGCTGCCGCCGTCAATCTTGTCGGCAAGCACGCCAAAGGCCTCACGCCCTCCTTTCAGCATCTTCCTGGCCTTAGGGTTGAACAGCGAAGCTATTGCCACTCCAAGCGAGTATAAGCGTATGATAAGTTCGTACATAATGTTGAATCAAGAGTTATCGAGTAAAGAAATAAGAGTCAAGAATCAACAAAAACGGCATTAAAAGCTATCACCGACTGATTGTTTCCCCGATTCTTATAACTCTCATTTCTTAATTTCCCAACACCGCTATGGCCCTCCTAAGCCGGCGCAGGGTTTCCTCCTTGCCGAGAAAGGCTGATATATCGAACATGCCGGGACCCTTTCCTATGCCGACAAGGGCCAGGCGAAAAGCGTTCATGACGTCGCCCAGCTTATATCCTTTATCCTCAACCCAAGCCATGACGACACGCTCCTGATTGTCCAATGAGAAGTCGTCAAGACCTTCAAGGACATCTGCCAGTTCGGCCATAACCTGCGGCGAATCAGCCTTCCAACGCTTGCGCACCGTCTTTTCGTCATACTCAGTAGGAGGAATGAAGAAGAACGAGCACAACGGCCACAACTCCTTGACAAAGTCTACACGGTCTTTCATCATTGCCACAACTTGGGTAACACGCTCCAGAGGTTCGTCTACACCGTTGCCGGCAACTACAGGCGCGAACAGGCCCGCAATCTCCTCGTTGCTCTTGCGGAGGATATATTCGTGGTTGAACCAGATACATTTCTTGTAGTCGAAACGGGCACCGGCCTTGCTGCACTTGGTTATGTCAAACAGTTTGACAAGTTCGTCAAGCGTGAAAAGCTCCTGCTCTGTGCCGGGATTCCAGCCAAGCAGCGCAAGGAAATTGATTACCGCCTCGGGGAAATAGCCCTCTTCACGATATCCGCGGCTTACTTCGCCGGTCTTGGGGTCATGCCATTCAAGCGGGAATACGGGGAATCCGAGTCGGTCGCCGTCACGCTTGCTCAACTTACCCTTGCCGTCCGGTTTAAGCAGCAGCGGCAAATGGGCAAAACGCGGCATGGTGTCCTCCCATCCGAAAGCACGGTAAAGAAGCACGTGCAGCGGCGCGCTGGGCAGCCACTCCTCGCCACGAATGACATGGGTTACCTCCATCAAGTGGTCGTCAACGATATTGGCAAGATGGTAAGTGGGAAGTTCGTCGGCACTCTTGTACAAAACCTTATCATCAAGGATGTCGCTCTTGATAACCACGTCACCACGTATCATGTCGTGTACATGCACATCCTCGCCGGGTTCAACCTTGAACCTTACCACATACTGCGCCCCGTCGGCAACCAGGCGGTCAACCTCTTCCTTGGGCATAGTAAGCGAGTTACGCATTAACGAACGTGTATGCGCGTCATACTGGAAGTTCTTTATTTCCGTGCGCTTGGCCTCAAGCTCCTCTGGAGTGTCGAAGGCGATGTACGCCCGGCCCTCGTCGAGCAGTTGGTCTACGTATTTCTTGTAAATGGCCCGGCGCTCGCTCTGCCTGTAAGGGCCATGCGAACCGCCGAAACTGACGCCTTCGTCAAACTTTATTCCGAGCCAGCGGAACGACTCTATTATATATTCCTCGGCTCCTGGAACGAAGCGCGACGAGTCCGTATCTTCTATTCTGAAAATCAGTTCGCCGCCATTCTGCTTGGCGAACAGGTAGTTATACAATGCTGTGCGTACTCCGCCGATATGTAAGGCACCGGTCGGACTGGGCGCGAAACGCACCCTTACTTTTCTTTCTGACATGTATTTTAATGAAGATAAAGTTATTTTTGTGCAAAAATACAATATTTTTTGCAAAATGGCACAGATTTTTATTATTTTCGCAGGGCAAAGTTACATTACCCGGAAAATGATTAGATTTGACAACGCAAACACCCACCACCATGGCCGCTGGCTGGTTTATACGGCGCTGGTAGTGGTTACCGTGGCATTAATAGTGTCGTTCCTGCCACGCTACAGCGGCCCGCAATTCCGTTACGACGTGGGCAAGCCGTGGATGTACAGTTCGCTCATAGCAAAGTTCGATTTCCCGATATACAAAACCGAGGAGACCATAAAGGAAGAGCAGGACAGCATTACCGATGCCTTCGAGCCATACTACAACTACGACGCAAAAGTGGAACAGGAGCAGGTAAAGCGCTTTATCGACAACTACAAGGACGGCATACCGGGGCTTCCTGCCGAATACGTAAGCACGATAGCCGACAGGCTGCACAGGCTGTACCTCGCGGGAGTGATGGACGCGCTCGAGTATTCAAAGATAAGCCGCGACACAACGAGCATGATACGCATAGTTAGCGGGAAAAAGGCCACGAGCGTTGAAATCATGTGTACGTACTCGACGATGACCGCATACGAGCAACTTTTCTCCGACCCTAAGCTCGCCGCCCAGAGGCAGATTCTGCAACGGTGCAACCTTAACGAGTATATCCAGCCGAACATAATCTACGACGAGGAGCGCAGCGAGGGCGAGCTGGGCGACATGCTGAGCGGAATACCGCTGGCAAGCGGCATGGTGCTGAGCGGACAGAAAATCATTGACAGGGGCGAAATAGTAGACGATTACACGTACAGGGTGCTCAATTCCTTCGAGCGCGAGACCAAACGGCGAAGCGCCAGCGCAAGTGCCGTGCCGTCTACGATAGCCGGACAGGTGCTGTTCGTAGGCACGCTTATACTTCTGTTCACCACTTACCTGCGCTTGTTCCGCAAGGATTATTTAGATAAGCCTCGCAGCATAGCCATGCTGTACGTGATGATTACCGTATTCCCCATCCTAGTATCGCTGATGATAACGCACAACGTGCTCAGCGTATACATATTGCCGTTTGCCATAGCGCCTATTTTCATACGCGTGTTTGTCGACTCGCGAACGGCCTTCACGGCTCACGTCACAATGGTGCTCATCTGTGCCGCCGCAGTAAAATACCAGTACGAATTCATCATCGTGCAGCTTGTGGCAGGGTTCATAGCCATCTACTCGCTACGCGAACTGTCGCAACGTGCCGAGATATTCAAGACCGCACTGCTCGTCACTCTGGGCAGTAGCGGCATATACTTCGCCCTACAGTTGATGCAGGACAACAGCATTCTCACGATGGACCACAGCATGTACGCCTACTTTGCGGTCAACGGCGTGCTCCTGCTGTTCGCCTACCCACTAATGCTCGTCATTGAAAAGACCTTCGGATTCATATCCAACGTGACTTTAATCGAGCTGTCAAACACAAATAAAAAGCTGTTGCGCAGCCTCAGCGAGGTCGCCCCAGGCACGTTCCAACACTCGGTAATGGTGGGCAACCTGGCGGCCGAGATAGCCAACAAGATTGGCGCAAAGAGCCAGCTCGTGCGTACCGGCGCGCTGTATCACGACATAGGCAAGATGAAAAACTCCGTCTATTTTACCGAGAACCAAATGGGAGGAATAAATCCACTTGACGCCCTGCCTCGCATAGATGCGGCCCAAGTGGTGATAAGCCACGTCACCGATGGACTGAAAATGGCCGAAAGATACAACCTGCCGGGCGTAATAAAGGATTTCATAAAGACACACCACGGCACAGGCAAGACAAAATATTTCTACATTTCATACAAGAACGAACATCCTGACGAACCGGTTGACGACACGTTGTTTACATACCCTGGCCCCGACCCGTTTACCCGCGAGCAAGCCGTCCTGATGATGGCCGACACGGTAGAGGCCGCCGCACGCTCGCTGAAGGAATATACAGAAGAGAGCATATCCAACCTCGTCAACAAACTTATCGACCAACAGGTAGAGGACGGATTCTTCCGTACATGCCCGATAACGTTCCACGATATAGCCGTAGCCAAACAGGTGCTTATTGAGCGCCTGAAAGCTATATACCATACGCGCACCAGCTATCCGGAACTGAACAAGAAGGGGAAAGAGGAACAGCAGGCACAGCCTGCTGCGCAATAAGCGAGCAGCAAAAAGCAGGACTGCGCCGACAAACGTCATGAAAAGCCGTAAACAATAACATAAAAGGCCGTGAATCGCATACTGATTCACGGCCTTTGACGTATCAAAAGACCGTCAACGGCATCATTACGCACCGCAAGCACTCGCTACGGAAGTTTCCGTTTATATCCATTACGCATGCCCAACAGATTATCCCAAACAATCTTCCATCCTTCACAGCAAGGCATAATATTCTGGCACACAAGCCTTTACACTGTGGAAGATGCGGATAATCGTCTTTCACCGATACTTCATCACGCAACATGGCGTACATTAACGGACCGACAGAGACTCGAGTTGGTGAAAGATACGGACGACACATATTCCACCACCATAAATCTTTGTACATTACCGATTATATCGAATAGTGAAAGATGGAAGATGTATTACGAAAAAATACGGCAAAAATGATTTGTGCAAATACGCAAACGGCGCGCCATCCCATGATGGCGCGCCGTTTAAGACTTTATCATTGATAATGATTATTTCAACACCTCCAGTGCCTGGTTGGCAATAGAGTTCTGCGGGTCGATAGCCTTAACCTTCTCGTAGTATGTCTTGGCGGTAGCATTGTCCTCCTTGAGGATATAATAATAACCAAGGTACAGATAAGGCTCTATGAGCAGTTTGGGGTTGTTAGCCTGCTCGGTCTGTGCCAACTGCGCATACTCCTCGTAATAAGGCTTTGCAAGACCTTGAGTTGACTCGGGGTCAAGCTGTGAGTTGATACGGGCACGCATCATGGTAGCATACAGCTTATTGCCGGGAGAGTCGGCAGCGATTTTGCCGTAAATCTCGTCAGCCTTCTTGAAAGCGTTAACCTTGTCAGTAGTAAGAGAATCCATACTTGCAGCCTGCTGCATGTAAAGCTTGGCAAGACCGTCGAGATCGGGTACTGACGGTTTCTCTATTTTGCTGAGATACTCGTCATAATATGCGAGTCCGTTGGTAAAGTCATTCTTTGCAAGATAAGCGTCAGAGAGCTGCTTACGGACGTCATTAAGTTCAGCATTCATTTCAAGAGCCTTCTTAAACTGCTCTATAGCCTGGTCAAAAGCGCTGTCGCCCATGAGTGCGTAGCCATAATACTGATGGTCACGAGCCGAAATCTTCGCACTGTCAGACTTGTTGAAAAGCGCGTCAGCATACTTGATTGCGTTCTTATAATCCTTCAAATCCGTGTAATTATAGAAAGTGATACGGTTCATGGCAGCATCACGCGGATTCTTGTTTACACCGAACAAAGACACTTCCAGACTTTTCTTTGAGTCTGCCATAAGAAGCGCAGCTGTAGCATATTCAGTGAGATAGTTCTCCTTCAACTGGTTAAGGTCTACCTTTCCGTAATATTCTATAGCCTTGTCAAATTTGTTTGCGCCATAGAAGAAGTGGCCTGCCTCTGCGTCAACAGGATAATCAGGCTGCACCTGGCGTAGCTTTTCAAGTACGGCAACTGAACCTTCCGGATCAACCTTACGGTAAACGGCAGCATACTTGATATAACCTGTCGGGTTCTGGGGGTCAAGCAACATAGCCTGGTTATACTGGCTTGCGGCGCCTCCACCTTCATCGCTCAATGCAGCGATGTCACCAAGCAGGATATAAGCAAGTGCCTTGCCCTTGTCGTCCTTGCCCCTGTCGATAGCCATCATGGCATACTCACGGGCTGACGCCGTATCCTTAATCTCGAAATAAGCACGGCCAAGTCCTGCTAATGCCTCAGCATTCTTCTTGTTTTCCTTAACAAAATCCTTAACCTGCTCTTCTGCGGCTGCCGGATTTGACTTGTTGTCAGTTACAACTTTCTTGATGGCCTCAACCTGCGACTTAACGTCCTGGGCCATTGACGGAGCGAAGACACTTGTCATCAATACTCCTGCTAATACATATTTAATTGCTTTCATACTCTATAAATTTTCATTTATCATCTTCTCAAACAATCAATCTTGACAAGTTTATCACTCGTCACTTACGCTAACCGACCTTATGGTTATATCGCCACGCCTTGGCAACAAACCTGACTTAAATATGATAAGCTGTCCCTTGGGCGACTCTATAAAATGGGCGAAGCCCCATGGAAGACCGTTTATCGGATCGTTTAACAATGCATATATTGTTCTTACCAACGGATAATGACCGTCAAGCAAGTATGCCTGGTAAGGCTTCCAGCTGTTATAATAAGTAGCTGTGTCCATTCTGCTTACCGACATAACAGTTATATTCTTCTTAAATGTGGTGTTGGTGGTGTCACGTTTGTCATTCAACCAGTTTGAACCGATAATGCCAATGGCGTTAGGAGCCTTCTCGACATAGTCAACAACCTCTTTACTGGTCTTTACGGCCACGATATTCGGGCTGTTTATAGGCTTACCGTCAAGGATTGAATCAACACAAAAATGAACCGTACTCGATTTACTATTGTCGAAAACCACCTGAATTTCACCTCTCTTCGAACCTGGAACGATATCGCCCCAAGTCTTCGCCTGTCCGCTCAATACTCGCTTGATGTTCTTAATTGAAATACACGAATCGGTATTTTCCCTGTTGATAATAAGCGATAGCCCGTCATAAGCCAAAGGAATGGCCACAGGCAGGTAATTACGGGCCTTGAGATTCTCGAGTTCCTTTTTCGTAAAATTCCTTGCGGTAATCGCCAGTTGGATACTATCCTTCATAAGGAGATTGACCGCATCAAGCTCATTCGTATATATCGGAGTCAACTTTGCGTCACGATATATACTTTCAAATACTTGGATTTGTTCATCAATGATAGGGCTAAAACTTTCGTCAGAAGCGAAAGTTATCGCTCCTGACGAATAAGTATCAGTCCTACCGTTCTTGGGTTTGTCGGTACATGCCGAAACAAATCCCAAGAACAGTGTGAATCCTACTAAACCGTAGAATAGTTCTTTTCTCATCTTGCTCGTTTTACTGTAATCTGAATGTTACAGGCAAAGTGAACCTTACGTTTACAGTCGTACCGTTCTGACGGCCAGGAGTCCAATTAGGCATGTTGCTTACAACGCGAACAGCCTCCTTATCCAGTGACGGGTCAACGCCACGTACAACCCTTACATCAGAAATGGAACCGGTCTTGCTTACAACGAACTGAACGATAACTCGCCCTTCAATACCGTTCTCGGCCGCGATGACCGGATACTTGATATTCGCGTTCAGCCACTGCATCAAAGCAGCTTGACCACCTGGGAATGAAGGATTCTCCTCAACCACGTCGAACACCTTGTTCTCTTCCTCCTTCGGAGGTTCTGGCTGGGCAATTTCCTCTTTCGCCTTAAGGACTTCACCACCTACTTCATCATTACCTACAACGTTGAAAGCACCGATTGTAGTCTTAGTCTTCTGAAGTTCATCCTGATTCTTCATTTCTTCCTCAGGCTTCACGTCTTCGTCCTTCTTGATGACGGGGGCGGTAAACTTAATAGAACTCTTCACCTTCTCTACCGGCTTCGGGGGCTCAATCTTAACAGGAGCCTTCTTCTCAACCTTGGCCTGCTTCTTTGTCTCAATCTTAGAAAGCTCAACCTCAGTCGTAATGGCAACCTTCTGATTAGCCTGAATTACGTTCTTGATCGCTATGGCAGAGAATATGACAACAGCAGCAATAAGCACGATGAGCAATGACCAAAGATTTCTCTTGGAAGTGCTCTTACGAAGCCTGTAGGCTCCGTAGGCTTGGTTTCTCCCTTCGAAAACAAGGTCAGCCCATTCATTAGATATTAAATCTATTTTTGACATTGTCTTTTCGTTTTAAATGTTAACCAACGACTTGTTACGCCTTAATTCAAACGAACACCTTTTTTGCTAAGGAGCTGTCTGTCTTCAGGGGTAATGTTGTCGATGACATACTTACCAATACTGCAAATCTGCATCTCATCCAGAGCGTCAACCAAATTCTTATAAGAAGCGTCGTCCGTTGCCTTGATGATAATAGTCAGCGTAGGAATCTTCTGGCCATTAACCTCACCATTCTTCAGCTTGTCAAGCTCCTTATTGTAAATAGAATCCGGATACTTAGCCGGGTCTTTCAGCTTTTTAGCGTCGAGTTCCAGCTTTGCCTTCATTATTGCCGCAACCGGAACGGTTCCGTCTTCTGTAACGTGATTGATAAGCACGCTACGGATTCCGTCCTTGCCCCATGTAGTCTCCTTCAAGCATGAAGGATCTTCATAGTTAGGAATTCCGGCCACATAATAAATCTTGTCGTTACCTGCTACAAAGACAGTGATTGTCTGTGAAGCCTTAGTCGCAGTCTTATCTTGTTCCTGAACATTTTTATCGTTACTCGGCATCGTCAAGAGCATTGCCTGGGGCTTGCTCAAAGACGTACACAGCATGAAGAACGTGATAAGAAGCATCATCATGTCCACCATCGGGGTGAAGTCCACGCGAAGGTCGACTTTCTTCTGTCTACTCAGTTTCTTTTTTGCCATGCCTTAGTCCTCCACTTTTTTATAAGAAGTGATAAGTTCGTAACGGTTCTGGTTCATGTCCTGAAGTTCAGACATAACTTTCTTGATGACCTTGTAAGGGGTCTTCTCGTCTGCCTTGATAGCAAGTTTCATGTCTGAATTTGCGTCAGTAACAGTCTTAACCCAGAGTTGGAACTCGCTCATACCGCCGTCAATGCTGTCAGTAGGAATACCCTTATCCTGCTGATATGCGTTCATTTGGTTAGATTCCTGGTTAAGGAAATTACCAATGTCGTTCATTGACACGCCAATATTCGTAGCACTGCGCACATTCTTCATCTGCGCCCCGGTCAGTGATACTCCGAACTGGTCTGCCATGCTGCTCAGAGCTGTCTCCATGTCGCCCGGCTTGTCCCAGCCCAAGAACACCTTACCCTTATTGTCAACAAGGATAGTCAGGACATTCTTGTCTGTAACCTTCACCTCCGACACTGAGCCTGGAGTAACGACCTTCACTGCCTCATTCTTCACGAACGTTGACGTCAACATGAAGAAAGTCAACAGCAAGACCATCACGTCGCTCATCGGGGTCATGTCGATCCAGATGGATTGCCTCTTAATTTTTACTTTACCCATAGTAATAAGATTTTAAAGGGTTAGTAAAATTAAGCTTCTTCAGTGTGGTTGGCTTCGTATGTCTGAGCAATAGTATAACCAACCTCATCAAGCGCGTATGTCAGCTTGTCAATCTTGTTTGTGAATGTGTTATATGCAATAACCGAGCACCAAGAAGTCAAAATACCGAACGCGGTGTTAATCAACGCCTCAGAAATACCAGTAGAAAGTGCGAGAGAGTCACCACCACCGCCGGCAGCCAGAGCCTGGAATGAACGGATCATACCGATAACGGTTCCGAGAAGTCCGGTAAGTGTACCAAGTGTAACGATTGTTGCGAGAATCGGGAGGTTCATCTGCAGGGTAGGCATTTCAAGCTGTGTTGCCTCCTCGTGAGCCTGCTGGATCTTAGCAACCTTCTGAGCCTTCTTCAAGCCGGGAGCGGTCTCCATCTCCTTGTATGCGCGGATTGAAGCGGAAACAACGTTTGCAACAGAACCCCTCTGTTTGTCACAGATCTGCTGTGCTGCATTGAAGTCGCCTTTAGCAACGGCTGCCTTGATGTTAGCAACGAACTTAGCCAAAGAGCCTTTTCCGAATGCGGTGTTAAGTGCGAGCCAGCGCTCAATGCTCAATGCGATGACAGTAAGCAAAAGTGTGTGGATGACAGGAACGACGATACCACCTTTGTAAATTGTTCCGAGCAAGTTAGTCGGGTGACCTGCCGGGTCGTTACCTGCGAAGTTAGAAGGATTGCCGAGCAGGAGGTTGTATATGCAAATCGCGATGACAAGACATACAACGATAACCCAAAATGCTGCTCTGATACCTTGGAAGCCCTGATTCTTTTTCTGGGGGCTTGCTGCTTTTTGTGTAGTTGCCATAATTTTAATTTAATTTTGTTTGTTAGTTAATTATTAAGTTATAAAGTTTCGATTTAATGTTAATAGAGTGTGTCGTTTTTCCCTCAATAGAGCGCGTATCATAAAACAAGCACACAAAGATAACAATTTATAGGTAATAAAAGCACTAAAAGCAGAGTTTTTAACAATGTTTTTGACTTTTATCCATATCTTTTCGTTGTCATCTTTAACACATCACGGCAATGTCCTATTTCAACTTGCCCACTGCCGACTTTATCCTCGCCATTGCCTCTTGGATATTATCATCGCTCGTGGCATAGCTCATTCTAAAGCAATCAGGATCGCCGAAAGCATCTCCTGCTACAGTGGCAACATGACCGACTTCAAGCAAATACAGTGCAAAATCCGTTGAGCTATTGATTGTATGTGTTCCGTCGCTCTTGCCAAAGAAACTGCTGCACTTCGGGAACAGGTAGAATGCGCCTTCCGGAACATTCACCTCCAACCCCGGTATTTCCTTTGCGAGGCTAACAATAAGGTCGCGACGGCGTTCAAACGCCTTACGCATTTCCTCTACGCAATCCTGCGCGCCAACATAAGCCTCGACAGCAGCCTTCTGGCTGACCGAGCACGGGCCACTTGTATATTGTCCCTGCAGCTTGTTGCAACCTTTGACAATCCATTCGGGAGCGGCGATATACCCGATACGCCATCCGGTCATAGCATAAGCCTTTGACACTCCGTTTACGAGGATTGTACGTTCTTTCATTCCCGGCACATGCGCAATGCTGTTGTGCCTGCCGATATAATTAATATGTTCATAAATCTCGTCGGTAAGAACAAACACGTCGTCATGGCGCTTTATCACTTCGGCAAGTCCTTCAAGCTCTTCCCTTGAATAGACGCTGCCTGTAGGGTTGCTCGGCGAGCAAAGTATCAACATCCTGGTTTTGGGCGTAATGGCTGCCTCAAGCTGTTCCGGCGTAATCTTGAAATTCTGGTCAAAACCGGCCTCGATTATTACGGGATTACCTCCCGCCAGCTTCACCATTTGCGGATAACTTACCCAATAAGGAGCGGGAATGATTACTTCCTCACCGTCATTCACCAGCGCCATAACCGCGTTGCACACGCTTTGCTTGGCACCGTTAGACACAAGCACCTCACTAACGCTGTAGTCCAGGTCGTTCTCCCTTTTCAGTTTTGCCACGATAGCCTCGCGAAGGTCCATGTATCCCGGAACAGGAGAATATCTCGAATAATTATCGTCAATGGCTTTCTTTGCTGCGGCCTTGATATGGTCCGGTGTATTGAAGTCCGGCTCTCCTACGCTCATGTTGATTACATCGATTCCCTGCGCTTTCATCTCAGCGCTTTTTTGCGACATAGCCAATGTGGCAGAGGGCGCCAAACGATTAAGACGGTCTGATAACTGTGCCATAATTATACGTGATTTATTTCTGCAAAATTAAATAATTTATTCGTTACGTGGAAATAAAAGAATTGATATTTTTATGTCATTTTCTAAAAAATGTTTCCAAAATGAGCCGTTTACACGCATTTTTACAAATGCAAGTCATGCCCCATGCGGTCTTTCTTTGTTTTCAGATATTTATAGTCGTACTCGTTAGGGGTTATCTCGATCGGCACATTCTCCACTATTTCAAGGCCGTAAGCCTCAAGCCCCACCCTCTTGGTCGGGTTGTTGGTCATCAGCCTCATCTTATGCACCCCGAGGTGGCGTAACATCTGGGCTCCGCAACCATAGTCGCGCTCGTCTGGCTTGAAGCCAAGATGAACATTCGCGTCCACAGTATCATAGCCCTCCTCCTGCAACTTATACGCTTCTATTTTATTCATAAGGCCTATTCCGCGTCCTTCCTGCTGCATATATATCAGCACGCCCTTGCCTTCCTTCTCTATCATCTGCATAGCCTTGTGCAGCTGCTGGCCGCAGTCGCAACGCTTGCTGCCGAAGATGTCGCCAGTGGCGCACGACGAATGCACACGCACCAGGATAGGCTCCTCGGGCTGCCATTCGCCCTTTATCAGGGCCATGTGTTCAAGCCCGCTGCTTGTCTGCCTGAACGGCACAAGCTTGAAATGCCCGTACTCCGTAGGCATGTCCACGGTCTGCCCCACGCTTATCAGCGACTCCCGCTGCAGGCGGTAGGCTATCATGTCCTTGATGGATATCACCTTGAGGTCATGTTCCTTTGCGAACTCAAGCAGCTGCGGAAGACGCGCCATGGTGCCGTCATCGTTCATTATCTCCATCAGCGCGCCGGCCGGGTACAGTCCCGTCAGCTTGCACAAGTCTATGGCAGCCTCGGTATGGCCGCTGCGACGCAGCACGCCGTTGTCTTGCGCGTAAAGCGGATTGACATGTCCGGGGCGGCCGAATGTCTGCGGCGTCGAGGCCGGGTCGGCAAGAGCCCTGATAGTCTCGGCCCTGTCATGTGCAGATACGCCCGTAGAGCAACCCTCAAGCTTGTCGATGGTCACCGTAAACGGTGTTCCGAGCATGGACGTATTTTCATCGACTTGGCGGGGCAGGTCAAGTTCGTCACACCGGCTTAACGTTATCGGGGCGCACAGCACGCCACGAGCATACTTCAGCATGAAGTTCACCTTTTCCGCGGTTATCTTTTCTGCCGCGATGATAAGGTCGCCCTCGTTCTCGCGGTCTTCGTCGTCCACAACGATTACAAATTTGCCTTCCTTGAAGTCCTTAAGGGCTTCTTCGACTGTATTGATTTTCAGTTTTTCCATATTCAAGTTCACCTTATTTTATATTATACGGCAACATTCCGCTTACCGCCAGTATTCATTTCGTTTATTCTGTCTATCAGTCCGTCGTTGGTCTGTTTAACGACGCGCAGGTCCCTGAACAGGCGCAGCCTGAACCGCCACATCCTGAAATAAAGGAACAAGCCAACAGGTACCACTACCGCGGCCGCGATATTTAGCCATTTATGCTCGAACGGACGTGTATGCGACTTTACCGCCATGTAAGGATACTCGTTGAGGAGCGCCAGCACCTGCTTGTCTTTCGTATTTGACAGGTCTTCAATCACTGCCTCCATACGAGCGTTTATGTCCTCGATAACATGGTCCGGACTGTACTTGAAGAACACCTTTACCACGCTTGGGGCCATCAGCAGGTTGTGCTCATGCGCATAGGCGCTTATTTCCTCGTTTATGCGGGCCAGCTTCTCCGCATCGCCGGCATAGTCCGGGTCGTTTATGATTACCTCCTTCCTGTACACCGAACGCTTCATCCGCAATCCCAGCAAGTTCATGAACAGGTTGCGGTAAAAGTCGATGTTGAACACCACGGAGTCATTATTGGCCTTGTACGTGAAGAACACCGCAAGCGGGGTAAGCACCGCGAGGGATATCGTCTTGCCGAACCAGATAGTCCACTCTCCCGCCCTGGCCATTCGGTAGCCCGAATTGTCGAAGATGAAGAACACGATGAACACCAGCACGGATATTATCACAGGCACACCAAGACCGCCTTTTCTTATGATTGCGCCCAGCGGCGCTCCGATAAAGAAGAAGAGTATGCACTGCAAGGCGACAGAGTACTTGTTGATGGCCTCAATCTTGTGCGACCTTATCAGCCTGTCGCCGTCAGACGTGAGCATACCCTTGAAATCAAGGTCGTTCATCTCCCTCCTCACCTTATTCAGCGCTCCGTTGACGGCCGTCAGTTTCTTGTCCGCGTTCAGGCGGCTGTACACCGAGTCGAAGCTGAACGTCTTGGTTCCTGCCATCTTCACTGCCCTTAGCGAGTCCGTCTTGCCTATCGACGGCACGGAATAATACTCGCGCTGGGCATCACGGTAAAAGGCACGCCCCACGCTGTCGTACACATGGTTGAGCGAGTCAATGTCATGGACGATCTGCGCCACGCTCTTGCTCTTCGAACTGTTCGACAGCGCCCCAGCATCGGCTACGTTAAAGTCTGAGTCGAAGTCAAGCAGGATTTTCTTCAGCACAAAAGTCTCCCTGCGGTAAGGCACCCCCGTACCCCTGACCATCTGTTGCGACTTCATGTTCTCGAACCACTCGCCGCTGTACAACGTCAGTAGCAAGTGCTTCTTCTCTGCCGTAGACTGGAGCATGCCCGAGTCGGCAAGTATTATGGCGGCATCTTCATAGCTGTCGGTCATTTTGTAAATCATCACGCCATACAACTTGCCCGTCTGCATATCCTTTTTCTGCACATAAAGGTTGCATCCGGGAATGCCGTCGTAAAACACGCCTTCAGGAATCTCCAGTTCAGGACTCTTCTGCTTCATTGACAGGAGAAGGCGCGAGAACGACATATTGGCGTTGGGCCCGATAACGTTCTGGAAATAAAACGAGCCGAAGGATATGAAGATTACAATGACGATTAGCGACCTGAATGCCTGCAACAGCGAAATACCGGAAGCCTTGATGGCTGTAAGCTCGCTGCTCTCGCCAAGGTTTCCGAACGTTATGAGCGACGACAGCAATATGGCCAACGGCAAGGCTTGCGGCACGAGCATGAGGCTCATGTACCAGAAAAATTGCGCAAGCACGTCCATAGTCAATCCCTTGCCTATAAGCTCGTCAACGTATTTCCACAGGAACTGCATCATCAGGATAAACAAGCAGATGAAAAACGTTCCTATGAAAAGCAGGCCGAACTGCTTGGCTATGAACTTATCTAATTTCTTTATTCGAAGCATTATTCAGTCAGTAGGTTCCGGCGTAAAATATACCAGCTTGCAAAATTAGCACAAAAATATCAGAAAACAACATTTAAAAGGTGAAAAGGTGAAAAAGTGAGAAGGTGAAAAATTTTCACCTTTTTACCTTTTTAATTTTTCACCTTTCAAAGTCCTGTCGACCTGTGCAGCTTCTCCATGTTGGCGTCCCAGATATCCACAAGAGTGTCAGTGTCGCCGTCAGTGGCATAATCCGTTATTTCAAGAATGTAGTCATCGGTAATGTCGCTCTTACACATCCGCAACTCAAAGTAAGTGTCGCGGTACTCGTCTTCACTCCAGCGCAGACGTATATAGTCAAAGTTCTTCATCTCGAGCAGCGTGGCAGTCCTCGTCTCATGCCTGCTCCATACATTCCCCCATGTAAAAGTAAACGTGTTACCCTCAAACTTCACCTCGTCTGCCATCCATTTACCCAGACCCGCGGGCGTGCTTATCAGAGACCATATTATACTGGCCGACTTTGAGCGCAACTCTCGTTCAAGGCTGATTCTATTATCTTCCATAAATCATGGCTTGTGAGTATTTTGCCACAAAAATAATAATTTCATGCAAGAAAACGACAAAAAACTCGAGATTTTTTTGGTATTTAAAGAAAATGTCATTACCTTTGCACCCGCAAAACAACATCAAGGCGGGATAGCTCAGCTGGTTAGAGCGTCGGATTCATAATCCGGAGGTCGTGGGTTCGGGTCCCACCCCCGCTACGAACGAAGCCCTGCAGGCACACGCTTGCAGGGCTTTGTTCGTTTAACAACGGCGTTGCGCAGGCACGACAGCATGCGCAACGATTGCGGATACCCACAATGCTGCAGGCCCCGCGCTTGCCTACGGCAGTTAGAGATTGAACTGACGGCGCAAATTTGCGTGTAAAAACATTTATGAATATCCGCACACACGCCTATTACAGTTAACCTTGCATAACCATACATATACACACTTTGTAGAGACATAACTTAACGTGAGTTCAGTATAAGAATAATACTTCTTTTGAATAAAGAACTTACATTGTTTTGCAGTTCAAGCGGAATGACAGATTCCCAATGGCCGCTTGAAGTAGGATTATTATCACATCATCGTTATACCAAACTCACGCTACAAGGCATTTGTCTTTAACTACTTAATGAGCGAAGCGAACGTTAACTACTTTAACCCTTTTAACTACCAATGAATATAAGCTTTACTGACATTCATAAAACATTTTTCCGTAAACATCTTTCATCTTTCAGCTTTGCGCTTAACAACCTGACTGTCAATTGTTTACGAGCTGACAGATGCCTATCGGGCATCTGTCAGCCCTTTCCCGTCAGTTGCCGGCATGAAAGAATCTGAAAGATTCGCCCTCAATCTTTCAGCTCCAAACTCCCTGATAGCCAGCGCGTTATCCCCAGCGCTGACAGACTGACAGATGTTTAGCGAAAATCATAATCATTTGTTTACTTATAAAACACGGCCTTTAATGTCATGAAACACGGTCTTTTACCTTGCGATTCGTACTCTTTTGCAAGGTAATAAGATGTGAGGTATATAAACCCAATAACCGCATAACCCCATAACCCCATAACCTCATAACCCCATAACCTCATAACCCCATAACCTCATAACCGTAAAACCCCATAACCCTATAACCGCATAACCGTAAAACCCAATAACCCCATAACCCCATAACCCCATAACCCCATAACCCTATAACCCCATAACCCTATAACCCCATAACCGCATAACCCTATAACCCCATAACCGCATAACCCCATAACCTCATAACCGCAAAACCCCATAACCCTAAACCCAGCAAAGGCCGTCTTTAGCGCTCCTAAAGACGGCCTTTCTCAGAACTGGAAAACAGCCGGAGGTTTCCACTTTACTACTTCATGATACTATAACTAAACTGTCATAACAAAGAACTTACATATTTATTTTACGACGAGCTTGCGCGTTGTCTGTCCGTCGGCAGTTACCACCCTGACAACAGCCACGCCGCTGTCAACGCCGTCAAGCGTCACGGCCGTGCGGCCGTCGGCCACGCTCTCGCTCTTGAGCAGCTGGCCGCCTACGGCGTAAACCCTTACGGCCCTCAGGCCGGCGGATGACGACACTATGACCTGGCGCTCGGCAACGGAGTAGACCGTCACGTCGCCGTCGGCGTCGTCGCCTGCCACCTCGCTAATGCCCGTGGTGCCCTCGCCCGCTCCGCGAGCGCGGATGAAGTAGCGGCCGTGCGAAGCGCCGCTTACGCTCAGCGTCATGCCCTCGGTTATCGGCGTGTCGGTGTTCAGCTCGGCGTCGTAGAGCGACGGCTCCAGCAGGGCGTCCGTGCCCGTGAAGGTCAGCGTCGTCACGTCACCGTCGGCGGCGAAGAGGCCGAGCGGTATCTGCTGCAGGTCCTTCACCCGGTTTACGCTTGCGGCCATGTCGCCCGCTACGGTATATACTGACAGCCCGTCGGCGTTGCCCGAGAGGTTTTTCAGCAGCTGAGCGTCCTCGTCGCCGGCAAAGCCGTTATCGGCGTTGCCGTTGTAAGCCAGCGCGGCCGTCGAGTAAACGCCGGCCTTGCTCGCCGCTTCGATGACAAGTCCCTGCGTTGTGCTGCCGCCTTCGCCCGTGTCGGGCTTGAGCGCCTCCATGTCGGCGGTGAACGTCACCGTGTTGCCGGTGCTGCCTTCGGCCATCTGCACGTAGAACGCCTCGAACGGAGCGGCAAGACATGCGTCCTCCGTCGACGTTTCAATCCAGTTGCCGTCAGCGTCGGCAGAGCCTATGACGGGATAGCCGTCACCTTGTCCTATCTTCCAGTATTTCTGAGCCAGAACGTTTTTGTTCACGCTTAAGAACTTCTTGATGTCAAGATGCGACATGAACGGGTTGCCCACGATGGCGTAGCTGTTGTTTCCGTCGGCGTCTTTCACCACCTCGGTCAACGTAGGCTTAAAGTCGGATTCTTCAGCCTTGTTTATGTCAGGGTCGCGCCTTACCATCTCGCTCGAGGCCAGCTTGCCGTTATTGCCGCGCGACAGCGTTCCGGCTCCGTAATCATAGCTTGTGTCGCTCTTTGGGAAACGGAACAGGGCGTCGCCGCCGTTGTCTACCTCCTTCGTCCTTATCGAGAAGCCCGTGCCGTAGCCGTACTTGGCGTAAGTGTCGTTGTAGACGCCGCTCCACATCGTCTCAAACGACGCGGGCCTGCTTTCATCCTTGTCGGTTACAATCGTGGCGCTGCCGCCCCAGCTGCGCTGCAGCACGTAGGGGTCGAGGCGGCTGTAATCAGTTTCGCTGAACGTAATGTCCTTAAAGTATTCGGTATTCTGCGAGCCGCCCTGTTGCGTGTACCAGTCGCCCGCAACGACGTCTTGCAGCGGGATGCTGACGAGCGTCCACCTGCCCGAAGGCACCTCGACGTCCGTCCATACCCTGTTGTAATGCAGGTATTCGGCGCGCCTCATCTCAGCACCAGGCTCAAAGTGGATCTGGTCGCACATGTTCACGCGGTAACGCTCCGTGGTAAGGTCTTTCATCGGCGCGTCGGGTTCTGCGCCATACAGGTTTTCGTTGCCGTATGCCATGAGGTCATACTGTATGTTCTCCGTCGCCTCTTGGGTTATCTCTTTGGGACGCTCGGTACTGGTCCAATCGCCTCCTTCGGTGTATCCCGCCTTGTAAAGATAAGCCTGACTGCCAGCCGGCATGAGCACCTTGGTGAACGTCATCGGCACGAAGCCCTCCTCACCGGCGTTTGTTCCGTCGGTGAAATAGCCGTCGGCCGCATAGCTTGCTTTCCTTATCTCGTCGCTGCGCAAGCGCTTCCAGTTGGAGTCGTTGTTCCAGTTGCTGCTGCCGTCGCCCGCCCACTTCACGTACTCGGGCACTACCTTTATGGGCAGCACGAAGTGACCCTTGCAGGCGGTCGTCGTGCCCTCACCTCCGTCTTCGCTTGTCTTCTCCTCGAAATGTACGGCCATGTTGTAAGTGTAACCTTCGCGCGGAATGAACTTAAAGTCTTCCTCCTTACCGTCCACGTTCACTCTCAACGTCTTGTCAAGTTCGAACTTTACGGTCATGAAGTTGTCCTCGCTTCCTTGTTCAAGTTCCTCCGCCCGGAATCTTGTTATCTTTCCTACCGGCATGCTCAACTCGTCGAAGTTCTCGCCGTTCTTGAAGAATTTGTCATAATTCGGGTCGTCAGTCCATACGAGATACAAGCTGTCAGTCCCTTCAATCAGTCCAAGTCCGTCGACGATAGCTACTCCGCTGTACTTTGCGTCGCGTAAGTCAATGGTGAGTGAGTGCTCAGAGCTTGTCTTGACGCTTTCAATCTGTTTCAAGCCTATGCGCAGGCACGGGTCGAGGTTGATGTCTTCAGGATACCTTACGTCTTGGAATCCGGGTTTCACGGTAGGCGCAGAGCTGTTTACCCCCAAAGTCAGCGGGATGTAGTCCCAGCATACCAAGCCTTTTATGTCTTCATCTTCATGGCCGGGTATGTCTGTTATCTCCAGGCGTATCGGTTTTGCCACTACGTTAAGTCCGCCTTCAAGCAGGGTGATGTTAAGCGACTGATGGCGGAGCACCAGCGGGTGGGCGTGCTGGCCGTCGGCCGCGCCGACCTTCTCTTCAGAATAATATACCAGCATTTCAAGCATCTGCTCCGTTAGGTTGCCTGCGGCCACAACTCCTTCGTCGTGGGCGGTTTCGGCGTCGGGATATGCCTCGCGGAATTGTTCGAGCGCCTCATTGAGCGAGCAGCCAAACTCTGTATCGGTTTGTAAGAACTCATCTTCAGTGCCGAAGAACCAGTCGAAATAAACGTCCTCGCCTAACGGCTCGTAGAGTTGCTGCCCGGTTTCGGGATCCTGTTCGCCGCTCGGTATGCGCACTTCGGCAGTGAAGTTGAACGTCTGTCCTTCACAGTAGTCAGTAGACGGGTCGATGACCTTGCCGTTCAGCCTGAGAACGTTGCGCGGAACTACCGGGAATTCGTACTTGATGGTGCAGACGTCAGACAAATTATTAAACAGCTCTGACCAGTTTTCGTCAGTAACATCCGTATTGTTCGTATTTTCTACGAATATGTAATAATACTTATTGGCCTCAACGTCAGAGAACAGATCGGCGGAAAGGGCGCGAAGGTCTGAGTTGGTTACCGTCTTCTTGCGGAAATAAAGCTTACCGCCCTTTTCAACGGCCAAAGCCTCATCGCCGCCGGACACGTAATCGTCGTTCTGATTGTAATTAAGTTTGTAATTAAGTATCATGTACTTCTTGCCGCCGTTTATAGTCGGATCTTCATCTTCGGTTGCCTCCGATAATGTCGCGCCGATGTTGACGGCCGATTGCTCTACGGCGGCTTTCTCGTCACCGGCGGCCGACAGCTGGTCGAACTTCTCCTTGTCAAGAATGGTGAAGATTATCTTACCCTCGTTACTTGTTTCAGTCGTGGTTTCTTCTTCGCCGGTGCGCGACAACAGGCGTTCCCAGTTGAAGTCCACGTTTACCCTCACTGGCTCGTCAACGCAGTTGGCGTCGAGCTGGGTCACTGCGGGATTGACCGTGGCCAGATAGACGCGGATGTCGTCGATGTAGATGTCGCCGCCGTTGGTTGATGCGCTGTTGTTGTCAATCTGCAGCACATAGCTGTCAAAGTCGTCGTTGCCGTCGTTCTCATTAATGAATGAGAAGTACACCTGCATCCATTCGTTTGTCGCGCCGCTATAGTCTGTCCTTGTGGCGTTTTGGTTAAAGCCGGGCATATCCACGCCACCGTCATTCATGTAAGTGGTTGGTATCTGGCCTGTCTGGAAACGGTAGATGGGCACGTACTTTACCACGCTTTGCCCGCTGACGCCTTCGGTTTCGTTGCGTACTCCCATCACTGTAAAGAGGACTCCGGCGTTATCCTTACCGGTTTCGCCGCGGGCGCTCTTCACCCATGCCGTTACGAATAATTCAGTACCTCGGCAAAGCTTACGGTCAAACGGCAGGCGGGCCATTGTTCCGGGACGGTCTGACACGTCGGCGTAAAGATGGTAGCGACTGGGTATGCCGTTGCTGTTGTAACGCTCTTTGCCGTCTATGGGATTAGGTATCTGTCGCTCGGTATTGTTCCATCCCCATAACTGGCCGGTTTCTTCTTCCAGCGGGCCGTCGCTTTCCAGGTAACCGTTTTGGCTGTCGAGTATGGCGTAATATCCCCATTCAGGATATGAGCTGTTTCCCACGAAATCGTTATTTCTTACGCTGCCGTCATAAAATCCGTAAGTGCTGCTTGACCACTCGAGCGGAAACGGGTAACACTGCGGTTGCTGATAGTTGTTAAGAGCCGAGTTGATGTTCAGGTAGTCGAAGTTGAGTTCCGTAAGCGGACGGCCGTGGTTTTCCTGAATCTTGCTGGGTATGCGGTAGGCAAGCGTCTTCCAATAATATTCATTGTTGTCGGTAAATTTGTTGTCGAGCAATTCTTTTACCTGCGATTGTGACAGGAGCACGTCCTCTTTGACGAACGTTAGATTGAATTGCGCCACCAACGTATTATCATTGTAGACATTAATGACTGATGTGGGGTTGCCGTTGGCCGTATTGTTTACTATTTTCGTATTGCCCTCGAAATCGGCCGGATAGCTGAAATGTATGACACGGTCTGTGCCGCTAAGCGACGTTGTTATGGGTTCTATTCCCGCATAATTCGTATTATCGGGAATTTCCACCCTCAAGCTGTTCCTTTCAGTATATCCGGACGGAAGCACATAGCTGCTTGCGTCCATCGACAATGCCACCATTTCCTCTGTATGGTTGGGTATCCTTATGGCTGGCATCGTGATGTCTTTCACGTCGACAGGCTTACCGGCCTTTATCGTTTTGGCGTACCAATAGTTTTCGTCCTCTACGGCATGCACGTAATAGATGAACCTGTGGCTGAGCGTAGGTTCCCACGCCTCAGGCAGGAATTCGGAGTTATGGGAGGTCTCCCTGTCGAAATTTTTCGTAAAGTCATTATATCCCGAAACGTCGCAGGCAATTATATACCAGTTGTTCTTAGTGGTTCCCGTTGACATATTCGGAGCATAGCCACGAAACTCATTATCCTTGGGATAATAAAAATCCATTGAGTAGAGCGGAGTCGACTCACCCATCGGACTGCCGACGTAGCCGTTCTTAAACCTGTATCCTTTGCCGTTGGTTGGCATGTCGCTGCCGGTTTGTGCCGGCGTAAGCAAGTCTACAACGGCATTATTGCCGCTTTGCCCAGTTGCGAAGGTTTCACCTGTGAGATAGTTGTACCATCGTTGGTATGTCCTGTTGTTGGCCGTAGTCTGTAGCCAGTCAGGCAATGTAAGGTTTATGCTGCTGCCTTTATGCACGAAGATGGTATCGATCAGAGTGTGGGTGTTTTGCAGGTCAACTTGCTCACCGTTTTCCACAGCCTTGATGAAGCCTTTGATCGAATCTTCTTTTTCGTCGAAAGAGTCGCTGCCGCCCTCAACCTCTAATGCCAGGGAATACCATTTTGCCTTTTTATGTTGTATTGCGATACTTCCGATCTCAACTTCACGGAAAGTTGAGTAAAGATATATTTCGTTTATCTGGACTTGCTTGTCCGCCTCAAAATACACCCTTATGTATCTTTCCGGACTACCTGTAAATTGAACACGGTTTCGCTGCTTGTCACGAGAATCTTGGATATAGCCTATTCTGCTCCATCTACCATTGTTGCTACTTGATGTTTCTATTATGATTGAATTGCCGCTTCTGTCTTCTTTAGTGCCGCTGTATATTTCCAAGCCTTTGGCGTTCTGGTAATTATTGAGGCCGTCCAGGTCGAAGATGATCCATTGGTCTCCGCTGCCTGAGGATTTCCATCCGTCACCTTCATTGTTATTACAAGCCATGTCTATGCTGGTTTCAGGATCATGACTTCCCGCCTTAAAAGCACTTATCGTTCCTGTCAGTTTGCCGCTGACTATTTCAACCGTGCCGGATTCGTATTGGTCGCCCCTTACCTGTTGTCCGTGCCCCGGAACTGCCGCGAGGCACGCCAAGAGCATGAAAGCAAGCTGCTTGTATGTGTCTTTTATATTTCTCATGATTGTTTCCTCCTTGATTTACCGTTTGATGAACATGTTAAGTATTTCGGGCTGCAGGAAGTAACCTGAGCGTGTGTTGATGTCTTCCAACCAGCTGTCTTGAAACTCCACGGTTGTGATTTTTATCTTGTATTCGCGCGCCACGCCCGTCCAGGCGGCGTCGAGCGTCAGATGGTATTCGGAGCCTATATGGCCTGTGGCTGTATATGTGCCGTTAACGGGGTTTCCGGCATACGTGTCAGTTTGCTGGTTTGCGTCGCTGAACAGGGTTATGCCTTTACCTTTGCTCTCTTCGCTGATTGCCCACGTATATGTTATGCCGGCGGGTAATGTCGTTCCCGCGGCGGGATTCATTTCGGCTGTAAACTCGAACGGCATGCCGTCGGGCAGATTGATGTTATACGTGCCGTCGCTGAACTTTACGCTTAGCGGCAGGTATTCGCCGATTGGCGGGAATATGAACCTGGCCTTTATGTCAAGGTCTAACTTGTTGAGGTTGAGAGTGAGCGGATATATGCAGTTGCGCGGCAGGTTGTCGCGGGCTGTCGTTGCCGTGTATGTAGGGGTGCCGGCTTCGTCAGTCGTCACTTCTACGTTGAAGTTATGCCGGGGCAGGGTTTCGTTTACGTAAAAGTCGGCAATAGCGCCCTCGGCGGTCGTTCCGTTTTCGTTGATTACGACAGGTTGTTGCGTAAAGTCAAAAGTTTTCGTCGCAGAGTATGCCGCTCCTTCAATAGTCGCGTTCTCGTCTTTGTCCATCAGCGTCACCTTGTCGGCCCATCCGCTCATGCGGAGCGAGGTTATTTTAGTGCCGGCGTCGCCCGCAACCGTGATGCGTATCTTGCTGACAAGGCGGTCAAGCCCAACCTCGATCACGGGTGATGTGGTTGACGGCAGGGTGAACGTAGCTTTGGCGCTCATGGGGATGAAGTGCGTCTTGAGGTCATTAAGTTTTCCGGCGGGGTCGTCAAGCACGATGTCCTCGATGTTGGCGGGCAGTAGGCTCGTGCCGTCGTCCTTTATGCCGGAGATGAGCTCGGACCACTCTGAATAATAATCGTCTGATATGTTTGCGAAGGCGTACACGGTGTACGTGCCGGCGGCCGACAGCTCCAATAGCTCGCTGTACGACTTAAGGTTGCCGGCCTTCGCGTCCTCGTTGGCGGTGAGGTCGGGCGCTATCTTGCTTACTACGTTGTTGCTTCCGTCTACAATCAGGATGCAGAGCGAATTGATGTATTCGCCGTCAGTGCCGGCCTCGGTTCCGTCAGTCTTGGTGTCATCGGGCGCGAAGCGCGTGCTTGCCACCGCCTCCGGGTCGTTGGCCCGGATATGGAGCTGCACGAGGGTAGTGCCGTCAGACGGCTCGTGGCAGTCGTAGTCTTCATCAAAAGAGCATGAAGACATCGCCAGCGGCAGGCCCAGAGCTAACAGCGCGCCTTTCAATATGTAACTATATGCTTTTTTCATGATTCCAAGGTTTTCATTACATTATGATTGTTTCAGGCTTAAGAAGTATCCAGTCGTTCACCTTCGCCCTGATGATTATGTTGTCGTCTTCGTCGTCTTCGCCGGGGATGTCGCCTCCGAGCTTTGACACGCTTTCCACTTCAAGCTTGTAGATGTTGTTGCGCACAATGCCATATTCCATTTTCCCTGTAACGTTGTCGTTCCCGTCGTTGGCGTGCTTCACGAGCCACGTGTAATAGCATACGGCGTTCTCGTAAGTGTTCACGCCGTATGGCTTCAGGGCGTTTCGCGTGACGATTTTTCCGGCCTGGTTGAGCCTTACCGTCCCGTTGTCGTTTACATAGCCGCATTTCTCTTTCATATACGTGCTCCATCTCAAATCGCTCTCGGCTATTGTTTCCGTGCTGGCCTTGCCGTCAACTATGTCTTTCAGGTAGGTTACGTAGCCTGAGGGGTCGACGGGTGAAGTTTCCTCAAGTTCGGCGACGAACTTCCCTACGTCGCCGTAGGTCTTGCAAGCGGCTATCTCCGTGTCGAAATATGTTGTGATGACATCCTCTTTCTGGTAGAATATGTCCATCATGTCTTCAACCGTGGCATACAGCACGCCCATGTACTTGAAGAATGTCTGTCCGCCGGCCTCATAGTCATACGTGCCGGTGACGGAGCCTTCAGCCGGCGTGAACTTCGCCTTAAACACAACGGCCGTGTTGTAGTCATAGCCCGACGCGTCGGCCGGCGTCGTGTTTTCAAGGGTGTAGCCTATGCGGCGCCATTTTTCGTCGACTCCGTTGTTTGATACGGTTATCACGTCGCCCTCGGCGCAAAGCTCGTCCCAATAACCGGGATCGGTGTTTTGCGCCGTTCCCGGATAGTATGTCCCGAATAAGCCCGCGCGGCCGTTAATGGTTTGTCCGTTTGGTAAATGGAATGTTGTTGCCGTCTCGCTTTTCTGCGAGGTAAGCGGGTCGATGACGTAGTTTTGTCCTGCGCCTGTCGTCGCGTCAGCTTTTTCATCTCCAAGATATTCGCATGTCCCGCCGTTTACGTCGTCGGCCGTGCGCTTCAGCAGGTAGCTGCCTGCGGTGTAGTCGTTGACGATAGCCGCGCCTGTTATTTCCACCATGCCGCTCCCGTCGCCGCACGTGAAGTTGTCTTCCTTGTTGCGGTAGTCAATCCTTGCCGCCATGCGCTCTACCTCAACCGTTGTTTCGGCTGGAGCTTCTTCGGGATTTGAGTTGATGGTGATCGTAGCGTCGCTTGCCGACGACATGAGGAAGTTTGAATAATTGCCATCATTGTCAGTCCATGCCTGCTCTTGGATATGGTTGCGCACATCGTCTAACTTTAAGTTCCGCCCTGTCCACCAGTCCGTACCGGGATTGGCAACAACTATCACACGATAAGTTCCGTTCTCAAGGCTTACTTCTTGCGGCTGCGTAGTATAAGTTCTGTCAACAGGCGACGTACCATCCGTACCATCATTTTCGGGGAAAGTGAAACTTACCGCGGCAAGAATATTTGGATTACCTGTATCATTTGCTCCTGTTCCTTGATAGAAAAAAGCAACGGCAGACCTTATCACATTCTCATACGACTGGCCTTTTTCCAAACCGTTACCCGTCTCACCGCCTGCAGCACGCGTGCCGGTGGATGAAGGCATGGCAAGACTAAGCGTAACGTAAGAAGTCGGTTTCACACCGTCGGTCTTACCGTCACCGCCAGTCAAATCGTCCTGCGAACATCCCACCGTCACAAGCATCAATGCCAGACAGATGGCGGAGCCTAACCATTTATATTTATCATGTTTCATAGATTCACTTTTTAAGGAATTATCTTTTTAGGAGGGAAGGAGTTTTCTTTCAGGAGGGAAGGAGTAAGGAGGTAAGGAGTAAGTAGAAATGACTTTTTCTTTGTAGTTAAAGGAGTTTTTCGCTTTGCTCAAGGAAACTCTCACTTCGCTACGCTCCGTTAGGAGTTAAAGCCAAATGCCTTGTTGGTTGCTCTCTAAGGCAAATCTCCTCGTCTGCTTGTCACTTGTCAACTTGTCTGCTAAACATATCTCCTTGTCTGCTCGTTTCTCGTCAACTTGTCGACTAAATATATATCCTCGTCTGCTTGTCGACTTTCTTAAGAGCCTCACTTTTTCACCTTCTCACCCTTTCACCTTTTCACTTTGACTACAGTTCTTGCCATTGTATGCGCTTGCTCCAACCGAGCACGCTGATACTGATGTTGATGTACTGGAGCTCGTCGCCGCGCAGGAATACGGTTATCTGGTAGTCGTACCCGCGGTCGAGGAATTCCTGCTCAGAGTATGCATGGAGTTCGTCGCTGGTGCGCAAGCGAGAGAGAATGTCGGGCAGGTTGAGGTTAGCCACGATTATACCGGTCTCTTTGTTGCGGATGTACAGATGTCCGTCGTTTTCTGCGTTGTCATGATAAATAAGGCGCGAGGTCATAAAGTCGGCATGGCCTATCTTTCCTACACCCTCTATCACGTCGCCGTCACCGGGCGAGGTGGGAGGCGTGCGGTCATCAGAGTTCCATGTTGAGTAAGGGGTGTAGATCACGGGGTCGGTCTCGTCGAGCGCGTTGTCCCAGAGTATGCGCGAGTTGTGGTCTGTTATGTACATGTCATATTTTGCGATGTCCATCACGGTCGGATCGTCAAGCTCGCGCAGGGCCACGTTGATGTGCTTGGTGTCACGCACGAGTGGCACGGTGGCATACGCCGCGCGGTTGCTGCTCACAGGATATACCTCTACGGGCTCGGTCATCATTCCGTGCCAAAGGGTGTCGAGCGGCAGACCGTTGTTCTCGATGGAATAATAGGTCGCTCCATCCGGGCCGGTCACAGTGGCGCCTTTATCGAGGTTTATCTCGAGGCTCTGCATCGATGCGCCTGCCGCCATATCGGTACGCACGAAGCGTGCACGTGAGTCGGCAAGCATGTCGGCATAAGGACGTTGCCCCGCCAGCGCAATAAACTGGTAGTGGCCCGGCGCAAGGTCGGTTATGTGCATTGCGTAACCCGGATCGCTGAGCGGTGATACTCCGCCCACATTGCTCTCCTCTTGTGTTTTCACAAGGTTGCCATCCTCATCGAAGATGTAGAGGGTGACAGAACCTACATGGTCGTTGAACATGTCGGCACGTTGCAGGTTGTAGTCGTACTTGAAGTTGACGTAAAGTCCATAGGGGCAGTCGTCAAGGTCTTGTTCCATCATGTCGCACGACGCCATCACTCCTGTGCCTGCCGCCATGACGGCCAACATGTACAAATGTTTTATTAAGCGTTTCATATCTTGATGTATTTATAATTATTCAGTAGTTAAAGGAGTTTTCTTTTAGGAGTTAAGGAGTTTTTCAGGAGTTAAAGTAGTTAAAGGAGTTATCACTTCGCTCCGCTCCGTTAGGAGTTAAAGTCAAATGCCTTGTTGGTTGTTCTCTAAGGCAAATCTCCTTGTCTGCTCGTCACTTGTCTACTTGTCTGCTAAACAAATCTACTTGTTGACTAAACATCTCACCTTCTCACTTTTTCACCTTCTCACCTTTCTATATATAGTGCCAATATACTTGGTCGTTGTTTTCTTCATTGATAATCGGGCGTTTGTCCGATTGTTGTTGGACCTCTACGAGGCCCTCTCCTCTTTTCATACCTTATACCGCAAGTTGCGTTCCCTACGGTCACTCCACATGCGGTTAAGCATAGTTCGACGTCTCTGACGCCGGGAAAGACATTCTACATCACACCTAATGATTTATTTACTTATCTTTTCTTATTTCGAGCTGCAAGCCTTAAAGCCGCGGCTCACGAGTTTTTTTGAAATCCCGGTGGCGTCTTCACGACGCCGCCGGAATCAAAAGTGAATATAATGTTTGAATGATCTAATAGATCCAAAGTTAATTAGAGATCTGCATTCTGAGTACGTTTAGCCCAAGAGAGGACGTTGATTTCAACTGCAATGTAAGAAGTTGACGGATCATCCGGATCGCCTTCTGCATTAGGGACTGAAGGAGAACCTATATTCTTTATACCACTCACATTGATTTCATACCAGTTGTTACGCAGTGCGCCATAACGGCCAAGCCAGTTAGCTGTTGGATTTGCGCCAGCATAAGAATTACCATTTTGAATATCTGTATCTTCCCAAGGTGTCTGAGAATCACCGAAGTGCTTAATAAGAATAGTATAATAAGCCATACCTTCCTTATAGTAACCTATCTTCAAATTTTCTGTGATTGCCGTAAGCTGAGCAGCAAGAGCAGCATTAAATGTGTCATGGCTTTGGTCTTTCTTCCAAGTAACATTAACGGTTGAAGGCAATTCTATGCCAGTAACAGTGATGTATCCACCTGTATTTGCTGTTTCATTAGAAAGCGTTACATCAAGCTCTTCACCAGTAAGGTCTGTTTCAGCGTATGTGTCCCAATTATCACGTACCCACCTATCCATGGCCAAAGCCTTAACATAACTTTCTACACCTGCACGTTTGTAAACTGTACCAGTATTATCATTAACGGTATAGAACGAACCGTCTTGATCTGCCAAATCAGGCTGCATACTAAGTTTAGCTTTTACTACAACACTTGTAGTACGGTCATCTAGTTGGTTTGCTATATCAAACGTATTTTCAAGACAGTAACCAGGGTTCTCTGCACCTAAACCAATTAATGCCGTATTTGCAATTTCTTGCCCATCCTTTACTATGAAATCAGCAGCATTAAAGGTACTGTAATTCGGGTCTACACCCCAATATGTACGATAGAGAGCCGGAGTTTCACCGGAATTAACCTGAAGACCGCCAACGAAACGGTAAGCGTCTGCACCAGCACCCAAAGTGTGAGCAGTGTTAGTATATCGCCACCAATCAGCAGTTGCAACGTTGCGAACAAAGTAAGTCTTGGTATTCTCGTTGTTGAACGTCCAACCTTGTATTTGATATGATGCAAGATTTGCATTGGCACCCTCACCAGGAGTTATTGTACCGCCACCATTGTCATTAAGTGTAACCTTTGCCACGGCACGTTCTACATAGATTGTTGCAGCAGGGTCTGTTGCAGCTTCTGTTGCAGTGGTCTTAATTTTATCCTTATCAATAGAAGCCAAAGTTGATGCTGCTCCATTTTCGGGATCTACAGAACCACCTTGTACATTATAAAGTGGAGCATTACTCATGAATATACCACCTGCACCCGTAAGAGCGGCTGCACCGGTACTAAAGTTCTGTATTGCCTCAGTGAAAGCTGTAAGATTACTTGTTTCTGCTGTAAGAGGCTGATTATTTACTGTTGCAGAACCATCACTCACTTCAATAAGGTTATGGTCATTGAGAATTACAAGAGCATAAATATTCTCATCATTAGACGTAGACGGAACCGTTATTTCCTGTACGATTGTAGCCTTTTCAGTAACTTGATCAGAAGCATCATTTGTAAAACCTGCTACACTAAGATCATACGCACTCCGGAAAGTGGCATTTGCTTCACTGTTTCCAGCAAAAAGAAACAGCGTTGCATTATTTACTGCATATTCTGATTCAAGACCGTCATCAAAATCCTCTGCACGAGTACTGGGCTGGGTCGGTAGGTTGATAGCCAGACTGACATAGCCGGGTTCTCCGGCCGGGACTGTGCCGGGCTGGCCGTTGTCCACGACGTCATCGCTTGAGCATGCTCCCAACGTTAGCGCTGCAAACGCGAGGGCAAAAAATTTGTACTTTTTCATTGTTTAATAATTTAGTTTGGTTGATTAATAATTATATAAATTGGTAAAATTATTATTGATATGGCAAATGGGCCTAAGACCAATGAACCTAATAAGGCTGATAAGCCAAATGAGACCTATAGCCGGCAGGGAGCGGGCTTATGGGTCAGATTAGCCCGACAGCCCCACCGTCTCATTTTCTCACCTTCTACATGTTGTCAAGGTTGGTCTTTGCCTCGCTTACTCCTGCCTGGGCTGCCTGGTTGTACAGTCGGCGTGCCTCGTCGTAATCACCTTTCAGCTGGGCGTAGGCAGCACGGGCGTTGAGGGCCTGCGGGCTGTTGCCGGCCTTGTCAAGATAGGGCTTTGCGCCGTCGGCGTCGCCTGCGTTAAGACGTGTACAAGCAGCGTTCAGGTTTGCCGTAGCGTCGCCGGGGTACATGCGCACAGCCACTTCCATCACCTCGTTAAACTCTGCCGAGCCGGGTTCGTACGTCTGTGCAACGAGGAACATTTCTTCGAGCGACAGCTGCTGCGGCTTGGTCTTGATTATCTGCTTCGCCTCCTCGACATTAAACGGACGGATGACGTAGTTCACCCGGTAGTCCGAACGGCGCAACGCTGGATACCATGTGTCGAGCATAAAGCGGTAGTCCTTAGGATATTCGCGCTTGATTTTCCACTCGCGGGCGTCGGGATTGAGCTTGTCGTCGTCGATTATCGCAAGTATCGCGTCCTTGTTGTCAAGGTTGCTGTCACGCAGGTAGGCGATGAGTCCGTCCCAGTTTTCGGCCGTATGCGATACGGTGAACAGTTTGTCGTCAAGCGCTACAAGGTTGCGAACATAGTCCTTGAGGGTCTTCGCACGTTCGCGCGCCAGATAGTCGTTGTGGTCGTACGGGCTTTCGGGCGAGGCGTAGCCGTGAATGTCTATGCTGCTTATCGTCAGGTTGTTGTCCTGCTTCACCATGTTTATGGTGTTGATAATGCTGTCAAGCTCGGCGGGGTTGCGCCTGTAGTCGGCGTGCAGCTCGGTACGGTCGACGGGGAAGTCGATATACGCCGTCTTGTCAATATGCCTTTCCTTGCGCGCCTCGGCAGCGGGGCGTACGAAAGCCATGAGCGGTTTGCGCGTACGCTTCAGCAAGTAGTTGTTGCCGTCAATGCTGTCACCGCAACCGCAGAGGTCCTCAAATATCTCGACATCATAGTCGGAAACGACGTCTTCAAGCGGGGCGGCGCCCTGATATGCCACTGTCTGCGGCTTGCCGTTGCGCCTTCTTACCACCAGCGCGCGCTCGTCAACGTCTTTCTTCATGTCGCCACGCTCATACATTATCTGCTGACGGCGGCCGTTAATTACTATCTCGGGCATTTCCACCTGACCTTCTTTAGTCTTTATCACTGGGGTATAGACCAGTCTTGTATTCGTAGGAAGGTCGAGCGAGTCGAGATTAAGTTTCATGTTCAGCATGACATACCCGCCGTCGCGCGTCACGCTGACATCCTCTACGCCTATTCCGCGGTTGGCCATGCGCGTCTGCGACAGTGCCGGCAGGCATGCCATTGCGGCCATTGCGAGGAGGGATATATATCTTCGATTATTCATAGTTGTCATTTTTTTGAGTTAATGTAATTGGACTAATGAGCCTGATAAGACTAATGAGCCTGATAAGACTAATAAGCCGAATGAGACTGATAGTCAACGAGGCATATTTTCTTAATTCTTAACTCTTAATTCTTAATTAGAATATGTACAGCACGCTTAACGCAAGCTTCGTCGGGCCGAAGTAATTGGTGTGGTCGGACTTCAGTCTCTCTCCGCACTCGCCGCAACGGAACTTGTCGTACTGGATATAATCGTAGCCTACGCCGAGCGAAGCCTCGATGTTCCAGTGCTTGGACAGGGGCCATTGATAACCCGCCGTGATTCCTCCGCCGGCATACCAGCCCTCGTAGCGGTGGTCCTCAAGCTCGTTAAACACTCCGAACGGTAAGTCGACGCTACCCATGTTGAACTGTCCGCCCATGAGGTGTGCACCGATAAACCATCCGTTAAAACTCTGGCAGAACCAATAACGATACTCGGGCATGAGCGTCCAATGGCGCAAGCTGGACTGGTCGCCGCCCGACTGCTTCCACGGATTGAGGCCGTAAAAGAGCTGTACGGTATGTTTCTTGCCGACAGATGCCTCAACACCTATATTAGGCGTAGTGGTCGCCCAATATAAAGCATTGGTCTTAAGAGCGATTTTCTGGCCGTATGCCGCCGTCAGGGCCGACATCGCCAGAACCGCGCATATAAGTAACTTCCTTGTCATAATATATTGGATTTAATATTTCATTTACTGCTACTATACCCCGATTATCAAGAAGAGGAAATCCCTTTGACAACTATGCGGTAAAATGAAAAAGTCGTTAAGTCAACTATCCATCCGTCACACGATAAGCCCGAGGATGCTTCCGTTCCGAGACCACGGCATGCAATAATGCGTTGGTTATTTTAATTTGTATTTTGATCGGCATGCCGGCGTTTGTCATATTCCAGTCTTGCTGCCGTAAGTATTAGTCTGTTTTTGTTGTATATGCCCTTATCGTTTTGGTAATAACAATATACTAAGACATACTTGAGAATTAATTACGCTATTAATTAATTGTGTTTTTATTGATGGGAGCAAATTTATAAAAATTTAATCACAAAATTTACCCCCCCCCGGTTAAAATTCCCTAACTAACGTAACGAAAGCTTAAAGCGACATGGAATTTTAGCGGTTAGAAACTACATAACCACTTAATAATCAACAAATTATAAAATTTAAAAAATTTTCAGTTGACAAAACACTTGAGTGTTATTACTTTGTTTACACCAATACCATATCCTGCAAAAACATAACCGTTTTCCGTACGCAATGGCGGTTGAAACCTACCGCATTACAAAAGGCCATCAAACGGGCGCTAAAAGGCCGCCTTTCGCAAGGCAAAAAACGGTCTTTTACAAACTAAAAGACGGCCTTTCGGAAACGCTGCCGCCGTCAGTCAGTTGAAAATAAGCCTGAAAGTGGTAAGCCCGCTATGCTTGTCGGTTACGAGAGAGATGAATCCGTTGCTTACGCGCATTATCTGACGGGAGATAGACAGGCCAATGCCGCTGCCCTCCTTTTTCGTTGTAAAGAACGGTATGAAGATGTGGGCGGCCACGTCGTCAGGTATGATGTCGCCGTCGTCGACTACGTCTATTATCACGGTATCGCCCTCGCCGGTGTATGCGTTTAGCCATATATGGCCGCCTTCGCCCACAGCCTCGGCGGCGTTTTTCAGCAAGTTGGACACCACCCGGCTTATCAAGCCCTCGTCGGCATACACCAGAAGGTCGTCAGGCTCTACCTTTATTATAATAGAGCAGCCACGACAGAACAACGGCTCGGACAGGCGCGACATGCGCTCAAGGAACGGTTTGACGTAAAACAGCTTGGGCACCGGCGTAGGCACGTGCGTGAATTTACGGTAGTTCTCAACGAAACGTATAAGCTCCTTGCTTGTCCGGTTGATTACGTTAAGGCCCTCGCGCCGCTCGCCCTCGGGTCGTTCGAGCAGTGTCTCGCTTAACGACACGATGGGCGTAACGGTGTTCATTATCTCATGCGTGAGCACACGTATCAGCTTAACCCACGAGTCTGTCTCCTGGTTGGCCAGCTCGCCCTTGATGTCGCTCAGCGCTACAATCCTCACCTTGCGGCCGCGCAGCTCGGTATATGTCTCGCGCGACGACAGGTTTTTCATGCTTTCCTTCACCTGGTCAAGGTGGGTTATCACGTCTCTCTGCAACAACCTCAGCGCGGCGCGGTTGCTGCGGAGCACTACCCCACGGCTGTCGTCAACCACGAGTATGCCCGTATCCACCGAGTCGAGTATCAGCTCAAAGTACTTCTCACGCTCAATCTGCTCGTCGCGGGCGTGCCGCAGTATGTCCTTCACCCTATTCAGCGAGGCGTTAAGCAGCTTGTCATCATCGGTGCGGCCACTTTCGGGAAAGTGGAAGGTATAGTCTCCGTTGTCAAGGGCGTTGAACATGAACGCTACCTTGCGCACCGTGCCCTTATATCGCCGCCTCAGATAAAGGCAGCATAAGGCCAGAACGACTACCGCGACGGACAGGATGATTACGCTAAAGTCCATACTTCTTAATCTTATTGTACAGCGTCTGCCGTGAGACACCAAGCCTCGAGGCCACCAGCGACATGTTGCCTTCACACTCGCGCAGGGTCTTTTCTATGAGCCTGCGCTCCATTTCGTCAATGGTCTGCACCTCGTCGAGCGGCTTTTCCGCGGCCGCCGTGTTGCCGTCGATGTCCTGTTCGTCTATCATACGGCCGTCACCCAGGATAACGGCCTTCTCTACCGAGTGTTGCAGCTCACGTATGTTTCCGTACCACGGCAGACCGGCAATCTTGCGTTCGGCCGCCGGCGTGAAATCCATGCGCGGCTTGTTGTACATCGTAACGTAGCGGTCGAGAAACATACGAGCCAGCGCCGGAATGTCCTCACGCCGCTCGCGCAGAGGCGGCAGGTGCAGGTGTATGGTGTTGATACGGTACAGCAGGTCTTCACGAAACTCTCCCGAGGCCACCATCCGGCGCAGGTCGCGGTTGGTGGCGCAGACCAGCCGCACGTCGATGGGTATCTGGCGACTGCCGCCCACACGCACAATGCTGCGCCGCTGCAGGGCGGTAAGCAGTTTGGCCTGCAACGAGTAGCCGAGATTGCCGATTTCGTCGAGGAAAAGGGTGCCGCCCTCCGCCAGTTCAAACATACCTTCCTTGTCGGCCTTGGCGTCGGTAAACGCGCCCTTGACGTAGCCGAACAGCTCGCTCTCAAACAGCGTCTCGGCCACCGCGCCCATGTCTATCGTGACCAGGCGCCTGTCACGCCGCAGCGACAGACGGTGTATCTCGTTGGTAAGAACTTCCTTTCCCGTGCCGTTCTCGCCCGTTATAAGGATGTTGGCATCGGTAGCCGCCACCTTCTCGACCATGGCTTTCAGCTCCTGCATGCACGGCGACTGGCCCCAGAACATACCGCTTCCGCCAGCCTTGACGGCGGTCTTTGTGCCGGCAGTCTTGCGGTAGGCGTCGGTCAGGGCGGCCACGAGCTTGGCGTTGTCAAACGGCTTCACGACAAAGTCGGCGGCACCTTCCTTGAGTCCCGTCACGGCCAGCTGGATGTCGGCATAAGCCGTAAAGAGCACCACCTGGGCCTGTGGTCTGAGCTTCTTAACCTGCCTCAGCCAGTAAAGGCCCTCGTTGCCGCTGTTCATTCCGCTGCGGAAGTTCATGTCGAGCAGCACAACGTCGGGCCTGTCCTCACGCAGACGGGCAGGTATATTGTCGGGACTGGCAATGGCTACGATTGTCTCGAAGTAGTCTTCGAGCAGCATTTTCACCGTCGCCAGTATGTTGCGGTTGTCGTCAACCACAAGAATTGTTCCTTGTTTCATCACAATGCAAAATTAATCCGTTATGCCGAGAAATGCAAGCGAGTGTCTATTTTTTGGACAATTTTAGAGGACTCGCAAGCTCGCAATTAAAAATTAACAAGTAAAAAGTAAATGAATGTTCACACAACGAACATTCATTTAGTAGTTAAAGGAGTTAAAGTAGTTACCGTTCGCTCCGCTCACTAAGGAGTTAAAGACAAATGCCTTGCCTGCTTATGCACGATTAACGGTAGTGCAGATGTTTGCGGATGTTGATAAAAAGTAAAACGTATTATGATGTTCGGGTTATTTATAAGGGCGTCGGAGACGTCCAACCATGCTTAACCGCTGGTGGAGTGAGCGTAGCGAACGTCACCTGCGGTAGCATCGTACTACTTATATCGGCCTCGAAGGGGTCGAACTATGGCGGTCGTTGGACCTCTTCGAGGCCCATTACTCTTGGCTTATATTGCTGCAGGTTACGCTCCGCTCCACCAGCAGTTAAGCATGGTTGGACGTCTTCGACGCCCTTTCTATAGGCATCCTTACCCCTAATTTTTGACACATCCATAACCCGTTGACTATCAAGATGTTACCCTGAGCATTGCAAAAGATGGCCTTTTGCAGCATAAAAGGCCGTCTTTCAGCGCGTAAAAGACGGCAAACCGCAAGGCAAAAGACGGTCTTTCGCAAACCCGAATAATTGATACGGCGATGACTACGAACGGATACGGGCAAACATCAGGTCACTGTCCAATTATTAGACAGTGGCTGTCTAATAATTGGACAGTGACCTGATGGCCACAAAACGCTATCATGTTGATAATCAACGATATAGCTGTTTTGGCACGGTATTGGCTATATATTAAGCGTATGAACAGACGAATTGCCATAATTTTAACAGCCCTCGCAGTCCCGACTGCGGGATTCGCCCAGGCGGAATGGTCCATGCGGCAGTGTATCAGCTACGCCGTGGAACATTCAACAGAGGTCGGGCGGCAGAAGATTGAGCAGCGGCAGGCGCTCACCGACTACCGCACGTCGCTGCTCGACTTCCTGCCCAGCGTGTCGGCACAGGTGGGCGGACAGTACAACTGGGGACGTAACATCGACCCTGAGACCAATACATATAATAATGTAACGACGTTTAACAACAACTATTCGCTAAGCGCGTCGCTGCCGATATTCGACGGCGGACAGACGTGGAACGCCTTTCGCAAGGCCAGACTGGCCAAAAACACGTCGGCAACGGCCGTGCAGAAGGCGCGCGACGACAAGGCGATAGACGTAATGCAGAAGTTTATCGACGCGGCGTATGCCATAGAGTCTATAAAACTTATGCGCAAGAAGCTCGACGACTCGCAGGCGCTGCTCAGGAAAACGCGCCGCCTTTACGAGCTTGGCGAGAAGAGCCGGCCCGACGTTGTGCAGATGGAGAGCCAGGTGGCGGAGGACGACTACAACCTGCTCCACCAGCAGAACCTCGCCCGCACGGCGCTGCTCTCGCTGAAGTCGGCCATGAACTACCCCACGGAAGATACTCTCTCGATAGACTGCTCGATAGCAGCGCTCACCCCCACCCTGCCCTTCGGACTTACCGTCAGCGAACAGGCGGTAAACTCGAAGCCTGGCATAGTGATGGCCGAGGCCGACGCCGAGAAGGCGCGTCTTGACTGGAAGATACAGCGGGCGGCGCTGCTGCCGTCGCTGTATCTGGGCGGCGGCGTGTCGACAAGCTACTACAAGAACATGTCATCAGACCTTGCCATAGAGCCGTTCCGCTCGCAAATGCGCAACAACCTGGGCGAATACGTCACGCTGACGCTGAGCATTCCCATCTTCTCTCCAAGCACATGGCGCTCGGTAAAGCAGGCTAAGACCAGCTACCGGCTGGCCCAACTTGACGTCATTGACGCCAAACGACAGCTGCACGACGACGCCACCCAGGCGATAATAGACTATGAGGGATATGCCAAGGAGCTGAGGCAGATGATGAAGAAGACGGCCGCAGACTCGCTGGCCTACCGCCTTTCGTACCGCAAGTACGAGGAAGGTATGCTGTCGACGTTCGACCTTCACGAGTCGGCACAGACCTATCTGGAGAGCCAGATCATGCTGCTGCAGATGCGTATGCTCGTGGCAATAAGGCAGAAATTAGTCAACTACTACATAAACAACGAACCGTTATGGACATTGAACTGAAGAAAAAGAAATACATCCTGCCGCGGAAATACTGGCCGTGGGCGGGCGGCGGACTGCTCGTAATAGTAATATTGGTGTGGCTGGCGACGTCAAACTTCTCGTCGACGCTGCGCGTTGACCGCCGCGGACTTAACATCGGGACGGTAGAGAACGCGCAGTTTGACGACTACGTGAGCGTAGACGGCAGCGTGGTTCCTATCCAGGTGGTGCAGATTTCACCCGAAGAGGGCGGCGTTGTGCTTGAAAAGACTGTTGAAGAGGGCGCCCACGTGAAGAAGGGCGACGTCATAGTGCGCCTTAACAACTCTAACCTCGACCTCGAAATACTCAACGCCGAGAGCGAGCTTGCCGAGAAACAGAACATGCTGAGGAGCACTCAGCTATCAATGGAGCAGGACAACCTGAACAACCGCAACGAGGCTTTGCAGCTCAAGATGGACGTGCAGACCAAGCGTAGGGCATACAAACACCAGGCAGCTCTGCAAAAGGAGGAGCTGAACTCACGCGAAGAGTACCTCAAGGCGAAAGAAGACTACGAGCTGGCGGTGCAGAAAGAGGAGCTGATACAGCAGCGGCTGAAGAAGACTAACGAGCTGAACCGCTCGCAAGTGGCGCAGATGACGGGCGACCTGGCCTCGATGCGCAAGAATGTTGAGCTGGTGCGGCAGCGCAAGGCGAAGCTCGACGTGCGCTCGACCATCGACGGCGAGATAGGACTTCTTGACGTAGAGCTGGGCCAGAGCATATCGCAGGGGCAGAAGATCGGCGTTATCAACGACCTGAGCGACTACAAGGTGGAGGCGCAGGTTGACGAACACTACATCGACCGGGTGCATACGGGCCTTCAGGCAACGTTTGAACAGAACGGCAGAAAGTACCGTTTGCGAGTGCGCAAGGTGTATCCCGAGGTTCGCGAGGGACGTTTCAAGATTGATTTCGTGTTCCGTGGCGAACGCCCTAAGAACATACGGACGGGCCAGACGTACTACGTCGACCTGCAATTGGGCGAGGCCAAGAAGGCAATAATCATCCCCAAAGGCACGTTCTACAGCGTAACGGGCGGCTCGTGGATATTCGTTCTCGACAAGGACGGCCGCAAGGCCTACCGCCGCAAGATACGCATCGGCCGCCAGAACCCGCAGTATTACGAGGTGCTGGAAGGACTCGAACCCGGCGAAAAGGTAATAGTCAGCGGCTACGAAAGCTACAAAGACAACGAGATACTCGTGCTGGAGTGATGCCAAAAAGCCCTCTCCCAACCTCCCCGAGGGGAGGAGAAAAACAAATGTAGAACAATAAAAACAGCAATCAAATGACATTAAAACAACAATGCAAACCTGTTCCTTCCCTCGGGGAGGTTAGGTTGGGGCTACTCTTGAAATCAGGAGGGGGCTAAAAGATGGCAAATGGCGTTGCAAAAGGTGGCCTTTTAGGCTGTAAAAGGCCACCTTTTAGAGGTCAAAAGACGGTCTTTTGCAACACCATTCGTAACACATTGATTATCAAACGATTACAAAGCAGCCCCTCCCGACATCCCCGAGGGGAGGAGAAGAGATGTAAAACTGAAAATAAATATAATTAATTAATAAACACAAGCAACCCAATTCCTCCCCTCGGGGAGGTTAGGAGGGGGCTTATAAACCCCATATTATCATGCCAAACTTCAACTTAAAGAGCTACTTCACGTTCCTTTCAAGGAACAAAGCATACACGGCGGTCAACGTGTTTGGCCTCGCCGTAAGTCTGATGTTCGTCATCGTAATAGGCCTTTACACGTGGCAGGAGTTCAGCATTGACCGCCAACACAGCAAGGCCGACCGCATATATGCCGTCGGAATAAAGTTCGACGGCGAGCCGACGCCCAACGCCTGCAGCCACCATGCAGTGCTGCGGTACATGCAGAAGCACTATCCCGAGATAGAAAAGACCTGCGGATTCGTTAGCGGAGGCCTGAGCCTGATAAACCGCGGCGAATTTATCAACACGCAGGTGCTTGAGGCCGACTCGACGTTCTTCGACATGTTCGACTTCAAATTGTTGCAGGGCGACCGCCGCACGTGCCTCGCCCAAAAGGGCAACATGGTGGTTACGGAGAGCTTCGCGCGCAGTTTCTTCGGCACTGACGACGTCATCGGGCGCTCCATAATGAGCCAAGACTCGCTCATTTTCCGTATAACGGGCGTTGTGCAAGACTTCGACAACACGATAATCAACAAGGACATCGACGCCATTATCGACTTCTCGTATCGTGAAAGGGAGAACCAGGCCGACATGGACAAGTATTTCCCGCACTCCGTAAGCATAGGCGAGGCAACGGCTTTCGTGCAAGTACGCAAGGGATGCGACTTCATGCAGAAGGAGAAAGACGTGCAACGGTTCTTCCCGTCATTCTGGCCGAGGAAAGAAGATGCCTCGTTCACGTTCGCCCCTATACTCATTCCGCTTGACAAGCTGTACTTCTATGACGCCTTTGCCACGGGCGCACTTGTCCTCGGCAACTTCAAGTTGGTGAGCATTCTTGGCGCAGTGGCGGTGGTGATACTGCTGTTCTCCATAATGAACTACATCAACCTGACCGTCGCACAGAGCGGTTACAGGGCACGTGAAATGGCAACCCGCCGCCTCTTCGGCTGCCAGAAGGGCGGCATAAGGCTTACGATGTTCGCCGAGTCGGCCGTGATGTGCCTGCTGTCGCTCGTCATCGCCATTGCGTTGGCTTACGTCTGCGCACCTTACATAGGCCGTCTGCTCGACACGAAGATAAGCCTTGCCCCGCTGTTCAGCCTCTTGGGACTGGCCGTCATCGCCGTTTTCGTCGTGCTGGTGAGCCTTGTCTCGGGCGCGCTTCCTGCCACGATACTGTCTAAAGTGAAGACTATCGAGGTGGTGCGCGGCACGTTCACCAAGCAGACCAAGATGGTGTTCTCACGCGTTTTCATAACTATCCAGAACGTGATAACCATCGTCATGCTTGCCTGCGCGTTGATAATGTCAATGCAGATGCTGCATATCCTTAAAGCCCCGTTGGGGTTCAAGCAGGACAACAACATCGTGATATACGGTTACTCCAAGTTCAGCGCACCCGAATTCGACGTGTTCGTTGACAAGCTGGGCACCCTTCCGGCGGTTAAGGCGATAGCGCCGTCGATGGGAGCGCCTACCGACGGCGGCAACAACAATACAGTAAAGTTAGAGGGCGACAATGACTTTACAGGCTTCCAGACGTTCCGCGTAACGCCCGCATTCATGAAGACATACGGCATTACGCTGAAAAACGACCGCCATCTTGAGGGCGACAGCATCCTGTATCTTAACGAAAGATCCCTGAAGGCGCTGCACATGAAGGCCACGGACACGCACATGGGCAAGCGTTACCCTACCGAAACGTTCGGTTACTTCGGCAGTAATCCACGGTTCGGCGGCGTACTTAACAGCTTCAGAATACGCACAATACTCGACGACGAGCCGCCAATTATGATTATGGTAACCAACAAAGTGGTATCCCCTTGGTGCGTTACTGTAAACGTAGAGGGCGACCCGATGGAGGCATACAACCAAATCAAGGATGTTTATAAAGACTGTTTCCACGAAGAAGTTGACCCTGAGAACATTAAGTTCGTAGACCAACTGATACAAGAATATTTCGAAAACGAGATCCGCACTACGAAAATCGTGTCGCTCTTCGCCTTCGTTGCCATAATAATCTCACTGCTCGGGCTCGTCGCCATGTCAACATATTTCATACAGCAAAGGGCAAAGGAGATTGCCATCCGCAAGGTGTTCGGCTCTACGAGCGACCAAGTACGGCGGCGGTTGATACGCACTTTCCTACTATACGTGGGCATAGCGTTCGTCATTGCCGTGCCGATTATCGTGCACTTCATGTCCGACTGGATTTCGCAATACAGCTATCGCATCACGTGGTGGCCGTGGATTATCGTGGCGGGCGTAATTGTTCTGCTCATAAGTTTTGCCGCAGTGGCAGTACAGAGTTGGATTGCGGCAGGAGAAAACCCGGTGAAGAACATTAAACAAGAATAAGTTTAAAGGTGAGAAGGTGAAAAAGTGAGAAGGTGAGAAAAGACCGTTAAAAGTAAAAAGGTAAAACAGTAAAAAGGTAAAAAATGCCTGACGAAAAAAGAGCGATAAACGATGGAAAAACAAAAGACGGCAAATTGCATTGCAAAAGGTGGCCTTTTAGGCTGTAAAAGGCCACCTTTTAGAGGTCAAAAGACGGTCTTTTAGAAAGCTCTTTATAACACGTTGATTATCAAGCAGCCCCCACCCGACCTCCCCGAGGGGAGGAGAAAGGATGTAAAACTGGAAATAAATATAATTAATTAATAAACACAAGCAACCCAATTCCTCCCCTCGGTGAGGTTAGGTGGGGGCTTCTAAATATTAAAATTATGCCAAATTTTAACCTGAAAAGCTACTTCACGTTCCTCTCGAGGAACAAGGCCTATACGGCGGTAAACATATTCGGACTGGCCGTCAGCCTGATGTTCGTCATCATCATCGGGCTTTATACGTGGCAGGAAACCAGTATCGACCGCCAGCATAGCAAGGCCGACCGTATATTCAACGTCGGGCTGACCGCCGGCGACAGCACACGCACTGCCAACTGCCACCATATCGCGCAACGGTTTCTGCGCGACAAGTATCCTGAAATAGAGAAGACGTGCGCCTTCACCACGGAAAAGCTGAAACTAAAAGACAAGGATGACTTCGTAAACGCAAACGTAATTGAAACCGACTCGACATTTTTCGACCTGTTCGACTTTCCCCTTCTCTACGGCGACCGTACCACCTGCCAGATGCAGAAAGGCAACATCGTTCTGACGGAGAGCTTCGCACGCCGCATGTTCGGCACCGACAACGCCGTAGGACGCGACATAACGACCGCCGACAACACCCACTTTCGCGTAACGGGGGTGGTGACCGACTTTGACAACACTATCATAGACAAGGATGTTGACGCGATAATCGACTTCTCATTCTGCACCAACTTGGCTAACAAGGACGAATATTTCTACCAGTTTTGCAACCTTCTTTCGTCCTCGGTGTTCGTGTTGGTACGCGAAGGCAGCGACTTCATGGCCAAGCACAAGGATGTAGAAAAATACCTGAACGAAACTTCCGACAATTTTAATCCTACAATAACACGTCTTGACAAACTGTATTTCTCAGGACTTGACGCCTACTCCGGCCTGCATCTCGGCAACCTTATGTTGGTAAAGATTTTGTTCGCCGTGGGAATAGTCATCCTACTTTTCTCCATAATGAACTACATAAACCTGACCGTTGCGCAGAGCGGTTACCGTGCAAGGGAGATGGCAACGCGCCGCCTTTTCGGGTGCAATAAGGGCGGAGTGGCCGCCAACATGTTCATGGAGTCGCTCGTAATGTGCGTCATCTCGCTGTTTATCGCCGTGGCGCTGGCCTACGTAGCCACCCCGTATGCAGGCCGGCTGCTCAACACTAAGTTAGACTTGTCGCTGCTGTTGCAGCCCTTCAGCATAGCCATTATAACGGCTTTCGTCATCGTGGTAAGCCTCATCGCAGGCGTACTTCCTGCCGCAATACTGTCACGGGTGAAGCCAATCGAGGTGGTGCGCGGCACGTTCCGCAAGCAGACAAAGATGGTATTCTCGCGCGTTTTCATAACAGTGCAGAACGTGATAACCATCGTAATGCTAGCCTGCGCCTTCATAATGGCGCGCCAAATGCTTCACCTGACGAAAGCTCCACTCGGTTTCAACACTAAAAACATTATCGCCCTGAAACTCAATAACGCCACTGACAACGACTTCACCGACCGGTTTATCGACCGTCTGCGCACCCTTCCGTTCGTAAAGGCGGTAGCTCCGTCGTACGGAACGCCGGTTGACGGTGGTAACAATCCGTCTGTACAGTTCGACGGCGACAAGGACAAGAGCACCTTCAACGTCATAACAGGCACGCCGGAAATGATGAAGATATACGGTATAAAGATGAAGAACAACCTCAATCTGAAGGGTGACAGCATTGTTTACCTTAACGGCAAGTCGCTTTATTTTCTGAAAATGAGCCCCAACTCAACGCATACGAGCGACAGGTATAACGCACTCATACCACTGCTTCTCAACGGGAATGCACGTTACGGAGGCATAATCAATGATTTCAACGTGCACGACATCCGCAACTATACCCAAGGACTTATCCTGCAGACGTGCAAGAACATAACGTGGCCAAGGAATATATCAATACTCGTAGAGGGTAACCCAACGGAGGCATACGCCAAGATAAAAGATATATACAAGGAGGTATATCACGAGGATGTGGACGAAAGCACGCCGCCATTCATTGACAAGCAGATAGAGCAACGCTTCGAACAGGAGCTTCGCGCGTCGAAAATCGTATCGCTCTTTGCCTTGGTCGCCATCGTGATATCACTGCTCGGGCTTGTCGCCATGTCGACATATTTCATCCAGCAAAGGGCAAAGGAGATTGCCATCCGCAAGGTGTTCGGCTCTACGAGCGACCAAGTACGGCGGCGGTTGATACGCACTTTCCTACTATACGTGGGCATAGCGTTCGTCATTGCCGTGCCGATTATCGTGCACTTCATGTCCGACTGGATTTCGCAATACAGCTATCGCATCACGTGGTGGCCGTGGATTATCGTGGCGGGCGTAATTGTTCTGCTCATAAGTTTTGCCGCAGTGGCAGTACAGAGTTGGATTGCGGCAGGAGAAAACCCGGTGAAGAACATTAAACAAGAATAAGTTTAAAGGTGAGAAGGTGAAAAAGTGAGAAGGTGAGAAAAGATGATTAAAAGTAAAAAGGTAAAACAGTAAAAAGGTAAAACATGGCAAATGGCGTTGCAAAAGGTGGCCTTTTAGGCTGTAAAAGGCCACCTTTTAGAGGTCAAAAGATGGTCTTTTGCAAGGCCATTCGTAACATATTGATTATCAAGAAATTATAAATAAGCCCCTCCCAGCCTCCCCGAAGGGAGGAGAAAGGATGTGAAACTGGAAATAAATATAATGAATAAATAAACACAAGCAACCCAATTCCTCCCCTCGGGGAGGTTAGGAGGGAGCTAAACAACCACAAATATGAACAACATTAAGCAAGCATTGAAGAACATTCCGCGCCGTGGGCAGCACAATTTCGTCAAGATACTATGCCTCGGCGTCGGCTTCGCGCTGGCCTCGGTGCTGATTGCCAAGCTGTGTTTCGAGCGTGAATACGACACGTGCTACCCCGACCACGACCGCATTTACCGGATAAGCGAGATTATACAGAGAGGCTCTGACCCGGAATCTATGTACGGAAACACGCCCGGAGGCGTTGCCCCTGCACTGAAAAAGTATATCCCGCAGATAACGGAGGCAACGAGGATAAACCCTTGTTGCACCGACGAGGAGATGAAAATGGACACCGAACGGCGCGTCAAGGGCAACGTGTATATCGTTGACTCGTGCTTCTTCAAGGTGTTCCCGGCCAGGATTTTGGAGGGCGACGCTGACGACGTACTGCGAAAACCGTTCTATTGCCTCGTGTCGCGGACGATGGCCGAGCGCATGGGAGGCGACGTGATAGGCCGCAAACTGGAGAGTACCACCATCCCGGGACTCGTGATGACAGTCGGCGCAGTGTATGAAGACTACCCCTGGAACTCGACTTTCCACGACTATGACGTCATGCTATCCATGGCGACACAGCGCAGTTTCAGCTACGACGGGCAGGACAACCTGGTAGGAAACGACCGCTACCGCTCGTTCATAAAGGTCAGTCCGGGGTGCCACCCGGAGCTGGGCGAGTTTGACGCGACGGTAAAACAGCTTGTAGACAAGCTCATGGCGGAACAGAAAAAGAACAACATCGACTATGCGCTGAAGTTCACCCCGGTGTCAAAATACCACTACGAGAACAGCGACTCGAAGCAGATGTACCTCGTGATGCTCATCCTCGCGGCGGTGGTCTTGGCCGCCAGCGTGCTCAACTACCTGCTAATCGTGATGGGAAACACCGTGACGAGGGCCAAGGAAATGGCCGTAAGGAAGTGCTACGGGGCCTTGCCGCGCAGCATATTCGGCATCACCGTGGCCGAGACTTCGGTGCATATTGTGCTGTCGTTGGTGCTGGCCGCCGCGCTCATATACGTCTGCAAAGGCTCCATAGAGACGCTGCTCGACGCCCCGGCCACGGCCCTGTTCACCAACAAAGGCGTGCTCTTCCTTGCCGCTTTGTTGGTCGTTGTGTTCATAATCAACGCCATACTGCCCGGCAAGATGTACAACGCCGTGCCCGTGACGACGGCCTTCCGCGGCTTCACGGAGAACCGACGGAGGTGGAAAATGGCGTTGCTGGCCGTGCAGTTCGTGTTCGTCAGTTTCCTTGTATGCCTGCTCTTGGTGGTCAACAGGCAGTACGCCACGCTCCTGGACTTCAACCTCGGCTATGAATACGACCGCCTCGCGCTCGTCAACATCAACCAAATAAAAGGCGAGGAACGCCGCGCCATGGTGGCCGAACTCGGCAAGATGACCGAGGTGGAGGCATGGACGCCGGTGACATACCCCATGTTCGACCAAGGCAGCGGCAACAACATAGTTGACCCAGAGACGCGAGAAGAGCTGTTTAACGCCCACGACCTGTACATGACGGGCGACAATTTCTTCAGCCTTACGGGCGTGAAAATACTGCAAGGGCGCGGCTTCAACGCCCACAGCGACAGCCTGCGCGAGGTCATGGTAAGCCCCGACTTCGCCCAAAAGCTCAAGAACGCGAAGGGCTGGAACGACGTAATAGGCCGCAAAATAGTTATATCAGAGCACAGTCAGAACTACAACGACCTGTTCACCATCGTTGGAATATACGACAAGTACCGCCCCAACACCGCGCTCGACGACGACGACCGCCCCACGATGATGTTCTACTCCGACCCTTACGGAGGCTATATCAGCTACCTGCTCGTGAAGTTCCACGACCTGACGGCCGACAACATGCAGGCCGTGCAGCGGCGTCTCGCGCGGCTGTATCCCGGCAAGACCGTCATCGTAGACAGCTACCAAAGGCAGCTGAACGCCAACTATGACGCGGTAAAGAACTTCCGTTCGTCGGTCAGCATAGCGGGACTGTGCGCCCTGCTGATAGCCCTGCTCGGCCTCATCGGCTACGTAAACGACGAGATGCAGCGGCGAAGCAAGGAGATAGCGATACGCAAGGTGAACGGCGCAAGCACCCATGACGTGCTCCGCCTGATGCTCAGCGGCATACTTGTTATGGCAGTTCCATCGGCCGTCGTCGGCGCGGCGCTGGCCGGTATGGTAGCCGACAAATGGCTGGAGGAGTTCAGCGTGAAGGCCGACATGAGCCTCTGGCTGTTCGTCTTGGGCACAGTCGCCGTGCTGGCAGTCGTCGCCGCGACGGTAATAGCCGACGCATACAAGACCGCCAACGGCAATCCTGTGAAGTATCTTAAAGACGAATGATATTCTTAAGTCAACAAGCAGACGAGTGACAAGCAGACAAGGAGATTACCTTTTGCCGTCAAACGGCATTCAGAATATAAGGTATATTATTCCTGCCAGACATATTCGTCAGAGCAAGACAAATCTGCTCGTATGCTCGTCAACTCGTAACTTGTCAACTAAAATAAAAAGGAAGAATCATTAACAGCAGACAAGTGACAAGCAAACAAGCAGACAAGGAGAAATGCCTTGTTGTTAAGAAAGCCACAATACGACGGCATCCAGGAGAAAAGACAAATCTCCTCGTCTGCTTGTCAACTTGTAACTTGTCAACTAAAAATTAAAAAATATGATTAAAGTAGAGAATCTTAGCAAGTCGTTCCGCACGGAAGAGGTGGAGACTATCGCGCTGGACAAAGTATCGTTTGAAGTCAACAACGGCGAGTTTGTCGCCATAATGGGTCCGTCGGGCTGTGGAAAGTCAACACTGTTGAACATACTCGGACTGCTGGACAACCCCACTTCGGGGATGTATTGGCTGGACGGGCAGGAAGTATCACTGCTCAAGGAGAAAGACCGCACGGGCATTCGCAAGGGGCAGATAGGCTTCGTCTTCCAGAGCTTTAACCTCATAGACGAGCTTAACGTGGAGGAAAACATCGAGCTGCCGCTGACCTACCTCAACGTGGGCAAGGCCGAACGCAGGCAGAAAGTGCAGGAGGTGATGAAGCGCATGGGCATAAGCCACAGGGCAAAGCACTTCCCCCACCAGCTCTCCGGAGGACAACAGCAGCGTGTGGCGATAGCCCGTGCCGTGGTGTTCGGACCGAAACTGATACTCGCCGACGAGCCCACGGGTAACTTGGACTCGAAGAACGGCGCCGAGGTAATGCGTCTGTTGACCGAGCTTAACCAGGAAGGCACGGCCATAGTGATGGTTACCCACAACGAGCACGACGCCCAGATAGCCCACAGGACGATACACCTGTTTGACGGACATATCGTAGGTTGATTTCCGTAAGGTGGCCTTTCACGTTGCAAAAGGCCACCTTTTAACGCCTAAAATGCCGTCTTTTACAATGCGAAAGACGGCATTTTGCAAGCCATCTGACTATCAGCGACTTACCAATAGGCCGAGACTTTGTGGAAAAAGCGCCGCCAACGGCACCACGAAAAACACGGAAGCGATGACAAATAAAAATATATGAATGTCCGCAAAGCTCCCATTCATTAGTAGTTAAAGGAGTTAAAGTAGTTACCGTTCGCTTCGCTCACTAAGGAGTTAAAGACAAATGCCTCGTTGGTTTATGCCTTATTAATGGCGGTTTGGTTAATTGCGGACATTCATATAAAAATAAAAGTTCGTTTTACTCGCTTTTATTTTGTATTTGCCTTTCGGCGATTTGGCAATTCGCTCAACTTGCATTATCTTTACAGAATATAGGCTGCGTCTCGGAAATAAAAATAAATGCTCGTTTTACTCGCTTTTATTTTGTATTTCGCTCAACTTGCACTATCTTTGCACTCTAAAAACAATCAAGTTTATCAAGATATGTCAGGAACAAAAAAAATCAAGACGGCTCTCGTCTCTGTATTCCACAAAGACGGGCTTGACGAGCTGCTTGCGAAGCTCAACGCGGAGGGTGTGAAATTCTTGTCGACAGGCGGAACGCAGAAGTTTATCGAATCTTTGGGTTATGAATGCCAGACAGTTGAAAGCGTTACGACATACCCCTCAATCCTGGGTGGACGCGTAAAGACACTCCACCCCAAAATATTCGGAGGCATACTCGGCCGCCGCGACAACGAGGGCGACCGTGAGCAAATGGGTAAATACGAGATACCGGAAATAGACCTCGTCATCGTAGACCTGTATCCCTTCGAGCAGACCGTGGCCAGCGGAGCGTCTGAAGCTGACATAATCGAGAAGATAGACATAGGCGGAATATCGCTAATACGTGCCGGAGCAAAGAACTTCAATGACGTGGTAATAGTGCCGAGCAAGGCCGAATACGGTGTTCTGCTCGACATCCTGAACAAAAAGGGCGCGCAGACCGACATCGAAGACCGCCGCATGTTCGCCACAAGAGCCTTCGGAGTAAGCAGCCATTACGACACGGCAATACACAACTGGTTTAATTCATAGTTCATAATTCATAATTCATAATTGGGTTAATGGCGTTTATATCATGCCGGATTATCGTGAATCCCAATTATGAATTATGAATTATGAATTACGAATTAAATCCCGCCCGATAACGAATTATGAAATAAGAATAGTGAATTAAATAAGGTATGGGATTCTTTTCATTTATCCAAGAGATTGCAATGGACTTAGGCACGGCCAACACCATCATTATCAGTGATGACAAGATTGTTGTTGACGAGCCTTCGGTAGTGGCGCTTGACCGCCGCACCGACAAGATGATAGCAGTTGGCGACAAGGCCAAGATGATGTACGAGAAGACGAACGACAACATCCGCGTAGTACGGCCTTTGCGTGACGGAGTAATCGCAGACTTCACTGCCTGCGAGCAAATGATGCGCGGACTTATCAAGATGGTACACACTGGCAGCCGCCTCTTCTCTCCTTCGCTCCGCATGGTGATAGGCGTACCGTCGGGTTCTACCGAGGTTGAGCTGCGCGCCGTACGAGACTCTGCCGAGCATGCCGGCGGCCGCGACGTTTACCTTATATTCGAACCGATGGCAGCAGCTATCGGTATCGGCATTGACGTGGAGGCTCCGGAGGGCAACATGATTGTAGACATAGGCGGTGGAAGTACCGAGATAGCGGTAATTTCGTTGGGCGGAATCGTGTCGAACAACTCCATCCGCACAGCCGGCGACGACCTTACGGACGAAATTCGCGAGTACATGAGCAAGCAACACAACGTAAAAGTGAGCGAGCGCATGGCCGAACGAATAAAGATTCACGTAGGCTCGGCCCTCACGGATCTTGGCGAAGAAGCTCCCGAAGACTATGTCGTACATGGCCCGAACAAGGTAACCGCACTGCCCATGGAAGTGCCCGTATGCTACCAAGAGATAGCCCACTGCCTCGACAGGACCATAGCGAAAATAGAGAATGCCGTACTGTCAGCCCTCGAAAAGACGCCACCCGAGCTGTATGCCGACATCGTAAAGAACGGCATTTACCTTACAGGAGGCGGCTCATTGCTGCGCGGCCTCGACAAAAGGCTCACCGATAAAATCAAGATACCGTTCCATGTCGCCGACGACCCGCTGCACAGCGTGGCCAAAGGTACCGGCATAGCAATCAAGAACGTTGACCGCTTCTCATTCCTGATGAGGTAAACAATGCGAAACCTGATTGATTTCATCACAAAATACAATCACTGGTTTGTCTTTGTAATACTTGAGGTCGTGAGCTTCGTCCTGCTCTTCAGGTTCAACAGTTACCAGGGCAGCGTATGGTTCTCGTCGGCAAACGTGGTGGCCGGAAAGGTGTATGAGGTTGACGCTGCCATCAAAAACTTTTTCAGCCTGACGAAAATCAACGAGCAGCTGAACGTGCGCAACCTGTATCTCGAACAGACAATAAGAAAGCTCGCGGCGCAAGTACACACCCAGACCGGCGACTCGACATGGCTCTTGCGCACGCAAATGCAAGTGCTGAACGAGTACAAGCTGATACCCGCGAAGGTAATAACCAACTCGCTCGACAAACGCGACAACTTCATAACGATAGACAAAGGGCGGGCTGACGGAGTGGAAAAAGACATGGGAGTAGCCTGTGGCAACGGTGTGGTAGGCGTAGTTTACATGGTATCAGAACATTATGCCATCGTCATACCGTTGCTCAACTCAAAGTCCAACGTCAGCGTGACAATCCGCAAGAGAGGATACTACGGCTACCTGCACTGGACGGGCGGAGCCTCTGACCTTGCGTACGTCGACGACATTCCACGACATGCGCACTTCCGTTTGGGCGACCTCGTAGAGACAAGCGGTTACTCGTCAATTTTTCCGCCGGGCATTATCGTTGGGCAAATTCTCCACGTTTACAACTCGAGCGACGGCCTTTCCTACCGTGTGCAAGTACGCCTGACCACCGATTTCGGCAACCTCCGTGACGTATGCGTCATTGACAACAGCGCCATGAAAGAGCGTATAGAACTGCTGCAAAGCGCCGAAGACTCACTGAAACTGAAGCAGAATTAGGAACGCAAGGAATGAAAATCGAAGTAATAAGACATTTCTTCACATTCATTATTTTATGTATCGTACAGGTATTGGTGCTCAACCACATCGAGCTTTTCGGTTGCGCGACGCCTTTCCTGTACGTTTATTTCATCATGTTGTTCAGGCGCGGCTTCCCAAGATGGGCCGTACTGTTGTGGAGCTTCTTCCTCGGCATATTCATTGATATGTTCTCCAACACTCCCGGAGTGGCAGCCTCGTCAGCTACTTTCATCGGACTGTTGCAGCCATACCTGCTCAATCTTTTCGCACCGAGGGACAGCTCTGACGACATGATGCCGACAATGAAGTCGCTCGGAGTGGCAAGATACGTGTATTATACCATCATCTGCGTTTTCATTTTCAACCTTCTGTTCTTTACGGTTGAAATGTTCAGCTTCTTCAACTGGCTGCAATGGGCCTTGAATATATGCGGAAGCACGGTGCTGACGGTGGTGCTAATCCTCGTAATCGAAAACGTAAGGAAACGGTAAACACCACTACTCATGGCTGAAAGAGCTTGAAAATGGACAGGGACTACGGACTTGAAAACAGGAAATACGTCATCGGCGGAGTGGCCGTATTTATCGTCGTGGTGTATATAATACGGCTTTTCACCCTGCAAATAATGAGTGACGACTACAAGAAAAACGCCGACAGCAACGCCTTTTTGAAGAAAGTGGAGTATCCGGCGCGCGGCGTTATCTCCGACCGTAACGGCCGGTTGCTCGTATATAACCAGAATGCATACGACATAATGGTGGTCATGAACGAGGAGAAAGGACGTCTTGACACCGTTGACTTCTGCCAGTCGCTCGGAATAACAAAGGAATATTTCGAAAAAAGAATGGCCGAAATAAAGGATAGGAACAAGAATCCCGGCTATTCTCCGTTTACCCAACAAATGTTCATGAGCCAACTCTCGGAAAAGGAATTCAGCGTTTTCCAGGAAAAGATATACCGGTTTCCCGGTTTCTACGTCCAACGCCGAAGCGTCAGACAATACACAACTCCATACGCGGCGCACGTACTTGGCGACGTGGCTGAGGTATCCCAATCCGACATTGAGGAAGATTCCTATTACCAACTGGGCGACTACATAGGCAAGCAGGGCGTCGAAAAGTTTTACGAAAAGCAGCTGCGTGGCGAGAAAGGGATGCAGATTATGCTACGCGATGCCCACGGACGGATACAGGGAAGCTACATGAACGGCAAGCTGGACCGCCGCCCCGTGCCCGGCAAAGACCTCACATTAAGCATTGATGTCAAGCTACAGGCCCTCGGAGAGCGGCTCCTTGAGGGTAAAATAGGCAGCATTGTAGCCATCGAGCCTTCAACCGGCGAGGTCTTATGCATGGTGTCATCGCCTACTTACGACCCACGAAGCCTTACAGGACGCAAACGAAGTAAAGCACATCTTTCACTCGCACGCAACCCATGGAAGCCTCTTTTAAACCGCTCTATCATGGGTATGTATCCGCCAGGCTCGACATTCAAGACAACGCAAGGCCTAACTTTCCTCACCGAAGGCATTATAACGCCGAATACGATGTTTCCGTGCCATCACGGTTTTTATTGCAGAGGACTGCATGTAGGCTGCCACGGTCACGCCTCACCTATAAACCTTGTGCCGGCCATAGGTACCTCGTGCAACGGCTATTTCTGCTGGGGACTGTACTATATGCTTGGCAACAGGAAGAAATACAAAACCGTACAAGACGCCATGAACATATGGCGCGACTATATGGTAAGCATGGGATTCGGCTACAAACTTGGCATTGACTTGTCTGGCGAGAAGCGGGGACTCATCCCTAACGCACAATATTACGACAAGGCATACAAGGGATCATGGAATGGACTGACGGTAATCAGTATAGCAATAGGCCAAGGCGAAGTGCTGCTTACCCCCCTGCAAATAGCCAATCTCGGTGCGACAATAGCCAACCGTGGCTTTTACTACAAGCCGCATGTAGTCAGAAAAGTACAGGGTGAACCGCTCGATACCGCATATACACACAAGCATTACACCATGGCTAACCACCGTGCGTACGATTACATAGTAGCCGGCATGCGGCGGGCTGTCCTGGCCGGGACGTGCCGTGCGGCCAACAGTCCCTATTATGAAGTATGCGGAAAGACGGGAACGGCGCAGAACCATGGTCAGGACCACTCTATATTCATGGGCTTCGCGCCGATGAACGAGCCCAAGATAGCCGTCGCCGTATATGTTGAGAACGGCGGTTTCGGCGCAGAATACGGCGTGCCCATCGGCGCGCTGATGATTGAACAGTACCTGAGAGGCAAGCTTTCGCCCGAATCGGAAAAGAAAGCGGAAGCCTTCCAACACAGACGTATATCTTATGGTGCAGCAAACAGATAGGCAAAAAAGCGTACTCCGCTCGCTTGACTGGTGGACAATAGGCATTTACCTGGCGCTTCTGGCGTTCGGATGGCTCAGTGTGTGCGGAGCGAGCTATACTTACGGCGACGCCGACATATTAAGCCTGGACACGCGTTCGGGCATGCAGATAGTATGGATTGGCACTTCAATCTGCCTCGGATTCGTGCTTCTAATGCTTGACGACAGGTTTTACGACACCTTCGCCTACATCATTTACGGCTTCCTGCTGCTGCTGCTATTCGTCACGATATTCAATCCCCACGAAATTAAAGGCTCACGCTCGTGGCTCGTACTGGGGCCTTTGAGAGTGCAGCCTGCCGAGTTTGCCAAGTTCGCCACTGCCCTCGCCGTGGCCAAACTGATGAGTACCTACGGCTTCAACATGCACCGATGGAAAGACTTTGCCGCCGCATGTGCCGTCGTGGTGTTGCCAATGCTGTTCATAGTGTTGCAGAAAGAGACAGGCTCGGCCCTCGTTTACATTTCCTTCTTCCTTATGTTTTACCGCGAGGGGATGACAGGCAGTGTGCTGTTCACCGGCGTAGCGATGATTGTGTACTTCGTCGTAGGCATACGCTACGAGGAAAGCCTGCTGCTCGACACGGGCACTTCGATAGGCAAGTTTGCCGTCCTGCTGCTCGTGCACATCTTCACCTCGGCGATGGTCTACACTTATTGCAAGGACAAGAAACAGTCGCTGATTATCCTGTCATACACCGTCGGTACTACCCTTCTGGCATTTCTGTTCGCCGAGTTCGTCATTCCGTTCGACATAGTATGGGTGCAGCTGGCCGTAAGCGCATTCCTTGTAGGCTACCTTTTATATAATGCCTTGAGCACACGCATACGCCATTATTTCTTCATTATGCTGTTTGCCGTCGGGTCGATAGCCTTCTTCTATTCTGCCGACTACGTGCTCAACAACATCCTCGAGCCGCATCAGCGCACACGTATCAACGTGCTCCTCGGGCTTGACGAAGACCTTGCCGGAGCCGGATACAATGTACACCAGAGCGAGATTGCCATCGGTTCGGGCGGCCTTAAGGGCAAGGGATTCCTCAACGGCACGCAGACCAAGCTTAAGTTCGTACCCGAACAGGATACCGACTTCATCTTCTGCACCGTCGGAGAGGAGGAAGGATTCCTCGGTTCGGCAGGCGTACTGCTGCTGTTCCTGGCCCTCATACTGCGCCTCATCAAGATGGCCGAGCGCCAGCCGTTCAAGTTCGGGCGCGTGTACGGCTACTGCGTGCTGAGCATATTCCTGTTCCATGTGTTCATCAACGTCGGCATGGTGCTCGGACTAACGCCCGTAATAGGCATACCTTTGCCGTTTTTCAGCTATGGCGGCTCGTCGCTTTGGGGCTTCACCATCCTGCTTTTCATATTCCTCAGGATTGACGCTGGGCGTAATCTGGTAAGGGAATAACGATACGGATACAAAATAAAAGCGGCAGCTCCGTCACGGAGTCGCCGCTTTATTAATTAAAACGAATTACTATGAGGTTATCTCATTAGTCAAGTTGAGCCAGCTTATTGTCAGAGCCGAGCACGTCGATAATCTTGTGCTTGTACATCTCCTCCATGAGGTCACGAGCCGGTCCGCAGTATTTACGCGGGTCAAACTCAGCCGGTTTCTCAGCCAAAGTCTTGCGTACGGCAGCCGTGAAGGCAAGGCGTGAGTCTGAATCGATATTGATTTTGCATACTGCGCTCTTTGCAGCCTTGCGGAGCTGCTCCTCAGGAATACCCACTGCATCTGGCAACTTGCCGCCATACTGGTTGATGATGTCAACATACTCCTGCGGAACTGAAGACGAGCCGTGGAGCACGATGGGGAATCCGGGCAACTTCTTCATGATTTCGTCGAGCACGTCGAATGCCAAAGGAGGAGGAACGAGGCGTCCTGTCTTCGGGTCGCGTGTGCACTGCTCGGGCTTGAACTTGTATGCTCCGTGGCTTGTACCGATAGAGATTGCCAGTGAGTCAACACCGGTCTTGCTCGTAAAGTCGATTACCTCCTCAGGCTTTGTATAGTGAGATTCTTCTGCTACAACCTCGTCCTCAACGCCTGCGAGTACGCCGAGCTCGCCCTCTACGGTAACATCGTACTGGTGAGCGTAGTCAACGACCTTCTTTGTCAGGGCTACGTTCTCGTCATAAGGCAGTGAAGAACCGTCAATCATCACTGAAGAGAAGCCCATGTCTACGCAGCTCTTGCAGAGCTCGAAGCTGTCTCCATGGTCAAGGTGAAGCGCAATCTCGGGATGATTGCAGCCCAGTTCCTTAGCGTATTCCACAGCGCCTTGGGCCATATACTCAAGAAGCGTCTGGTTGGCGTAGTTGCGTGCGCCCTTTGAAACCTGCAGGATAACCGGTGACTTCAGCTCTGAAGAAGCCTTGATGATTGCCTGCAACTGCTCCATGTTGTTGAAGTTGAATGCCGGGATGGCGTAACCGCCGTTGATGGCTCTCGCAAACATATCACGGGTGTTTACCAAGCCAAGTGTCTTATAACTTACCATAATGTTAAAAAATTTATGTTATAATGAAAAATCTTTCCCTTAAAGCACCGCAAAGTTAACAAAATCTTTCGTCAACGCAAAGGCATTAGGCACTTTTAGTGTTGCAAAACGGTTATTTTTCAGATTAATTTTACATTGTCAAACAACGTTGCGCCGTTTTGGCAAGTGAGTTTTACAAAATTTCCACATAATCCCGTTTCCATGCCGCCCGCCACGCCAACGGCACCACGCGCCGCTTCGGTATCAACACATCCGGGCACCGGCATGAAGGGACGAGCGGGCCTTGCGCCATGACGTTTGCCGGCTTATGGGCATAAAAAAAGGAGTACCGCTGTACTCCAACCTTGTTAACCTTAAATCTAATACTATGAAAAACACGATGCAAAGGTAAGGGATTTATGGCATAACCGCAATACTACGTGGCTGGTAAATGCGTGGAATGTCCGTTTTTTTGACATAAATCAAAAGTTGGCGAGCACGGTTTCTTTCCACATTACGTACCGCACGGCACCCTGCCTTGCGCCATACGTGCATGTGGCTGACAGTCAACGCGTTTGCGAAAGGCCGTCTTTTGGCTTGCGAAAGGTGGCCTTTCACGTTGTAAAAGACGGCCTTTTGGAAGGCAAAAGACCGCCTATCGCTCAACGCGCGGCCACGTTGTTGCGGTATTGCGACGGCGAAAGGCCCGTATGCTTCTGCACATACCGGCTGAAATACGACAGCGACGAGAATCCGAAACGCTCAGAAATATCCGTCAGCGACAGTTCCCTACGCCAGAGCATACGCACGATTGCACTCACCGTAAAGCGGTCAATCCAGTACGTAGCGGGCCTTCCGCTCACCTTGCGGCACACCTCTGATAGATAATGTGGCGTAACGCACAGCCGTGAGGCATAATGATTCAGGTCGCGGCCGGTAAGATACTCGCCGTCATACAGCATACCGACAAAGCGCAGCAACAGGTCGGCAGTACACTTTGACACGCTCGGCAGGGCATTGCCGCGCGCATGTATGTCGTACAGGTCGAGCACGTGCGCCATCAGCAGGTGCTCAATCATCTCGCCGCGGAACAGGTGATTCTCGTCAGCCATCCTGCAGCGCAAGTACTTCATGCCCTCAAGGCACACTTCAAAGTCGTGTCCCGACAGCTTCATCACCGGATTCTGCAACAGCGACAGATGGCCTATCACCCCGTAATCGCTGCGCAGCGCCATCGACGCCACCAACGATTCCGACAAGCTCATGATAACGGCAGAGAAGTCGGCCGACTCCGTAAAGCACGACGCCAGCGACGCGTTAGGCAGTATAACGTAATCGCCCGGTGCCACGTTGTACCTAACCTCCTGGAAATCAAACCCCATGCTACCGCCTACGCAAAGCACATGCAGAACGTGGCCCGCCATGAGCGACGGGTCGCAGTCGCCCAAAGTGTCGAAAAAACGTATGTCCGTGTAACCGTTCTTATCCATATAGCCAATATATAAAGGTTTACTTTAACCGCAAAAATAACCAAAAACCACGAATAGTGAAAATATCAAGCAGAATTTCATAACAATGTTACCACGCAGAAACAGTATCTTTGCAGCACTAACGAAAACCATTTATCAAGATGAAAGAAGCAAGACTTAACAACGGCGTAATAATGCCGGCAATAGGCTTCGGGGTGTACCAGGTACCGGCAAACGACACCGAGCGCGTGGTGACCGACGCCCTTGAGGTAGGCTACCGCATGATTGACACGGCCGCCTCGTACCGCAACGAGCAACAGGTTGGCGACGCTATACGCAACAGCGGACTGAAACGTGAGGAACTGTTCATCACAACCAAACTGTGGGTGCAGGACCATGAGTATGACGACACGCTACGTGCCTTCGACCTGTCGATGAAGAAACTCGGGCTCGACTATCTCGACCTGTACCTCATACACAAGCCCTACGGCAACTATTACGCTGCCTGGCGCGCCATGGAACGCCTGTACAAGGAGGGGCGCATCAGGGCTATCGGCGTGACAAGCTTCTCAAGCGAGCGTCTGCAAGACCTCTTCCTGCACAACGAGGTGAAGCCCGCCGTTAACCAACTGGAGACCCATCCATTCTTCCAACAGCGTGAAGCCAACGCCTTCCTGCAGCGTGAAGGAATACAGCACGAGGCATGGGCGCCGTTCGCCGAAGGCCAACGCGACATATTCAACAACCCTATGCTCAAGCAAATTGCCGACAGCCACGGCAAGACTACCGGCCAGGTTATACTCCGCTGGCTCAACCAGCGCGGCGTGGTTATCATCCCCAAGTCGGTACACAAGGAGCGAATGGAAGAGAACTTCAACATCTTCGACTTCAACCTCAGCGACGACGAGATGGGCCGCATAGCCTCACTTGACACCGGCCGCAGCCCCATCTACGACGACATGGACCTGCCGACGGTGCGCGCCATAGGTACGATGAAAATACACTGATTGCCCGATTTAATACAAAAGACAATGGAAACAACAAGACTTAACAACGGAGTTGAGATGCCGTTACTGGGCTACGGAGTATTCCTCGTGAGCCCCGAAGAGTGCGAACGTTGCGTAAGCGACGCCCTTGAGGTAGGCTATCGCCATATCGACACGGCCCAGGCATATTTCAACGAAGAGGGCGTGGGCGCCGCGATAGCCAAGAGCGGCATACCCCGCAACGAACTGTTCATCACCACGAAGGTATGGATTTCAAACGCCGGAGAGGACAAATGCGCCCGCAGCATTGACGAGTCATTGAAGAAACTGCGCACCGACTACGTAGACCTGCTGCTCATCCACCAGCAGTACGGCGACGTATACGGCTCGTGGAGGGCAATGGAGAGGGCGCTTAAGGAAGACAAGGTACGCGCGATAGGCGTGTCGAACTTCCAGGCCGGACGCTTTGTCGACTTCGCTATGCACGTAGACGTAAAGCCTATGATGAACCAGTTGCAGTGCAACGTGGCCATCCAGCAGAACGGCATACAGCCCTACCTGGCCGAATACGGCACGAGGATGACGGCCTGGGGGCCGCTGGGCGGACAAGGCTCCGACGCCGTTTTCGGTAACGCCACGCTCAAGCAGATAGGCTTGAAATACGGCAAGACGGCTTCACAGGTGGCATTGCGCTGGCTCACACAGCGCGGAATAGTGGCAATACCGAAGAGCACCCACAAGAGCCGCATGGCCGAGAACTTCAACATCTTCGACTTCAAGCTGGCTGAAGACGACATGGCCACGATAGCGAAACTTAACATGCACGACAGCGGAACGGTAGACTTCAACGACCCGAAGTTCATCAAGTACCTCATCGAAGTATACGGATAATAGTCTGGCACACAGGTCTTTTACATACATTATACACTCCTGCGCGCCCCGTGTCGCGCAGGGACAAATTCCAAAAGGCCGTGAATTACAAGTCAAAAGGCCGTCTTTCGCGACGCAAAAGACGGCCTTTTACAAAGCCATTGGCTGCCAGACAGTTACGCACAGGCAACAAACGGCATGGCAACAAGATTTTTTCGGGATTGAAGGAATGTTTTTTATACCATGCAACAAATATGTCGAAAAAAATACGTAAGTTTGCATTCAGCCAGCCCCTAGCTGTTACCTGCACGGCCACGCACCGTATCCAGCGCCACCGCGGCACGGCCCCGAGGCGGCAGAAGGCCTGAAACGGCCTTGAGTCTACAGTACTTACCGACATCAGGAAAAAAGACATGGAACACATCAAGACGGACATTTACCACTCGCCTTGCGGAGACCTGCTGCTTGGCTCGTTTGAAGGCAAGCTATGCCTGTGCGACTGGACAGCCGAAGGACGCCGCGACTTTGTATTGCGCAGGCTTACAGAAAGGCTGCGCGCGGACTGCGAGGAAGGAACCTCGGACATAACAACGGAAACCGAAAAGCAACTGGACGAATACTTCAACCGCCGCCGCACCGTGTTCGACATACCGCTGCTGCTCGTCGGAACGGATTTCCAGAAAACGGTATGGCATGCCCTTCTGGAAATACACTACGGCGAGACAGCGTCGTACGCGGCCATCGCGCGACGTATAGGAGCAGACAAGTCGGTACGCGCCGTGGCAAATGCCAACAGGGCCAACGCCGTATCCATAATCGTGCCGTGCCACCGTGTGATAGGCAGCGACGGCACCCTGACCGGCTACGGAGGAGGACTTGACACGAAAAGATACCTACTTGAACTGGAAAACGGCGACACTCTATGGCCATAAACGACCGCAACGGCCGCACGCCAACGCGCACGCCGCAACGACATAGCCCAACAAGGAGGCAACACTCTACTTTCTGCGCAAATACCCTCATTATTCAAACTTTCTTCGTTTTTTACGCAGAAAATACGTAAGTTTGCACCTTGATATATTATAACCACGAGCAAACGACAAAACATAACAAGATTATAAGATATGATTCTTTTTTTCAAAACCCCGTCTGAAAGCGTGATAGCGACCGAGGTCGACCATCAGCTTTCGCAAGAAGAAGTCAATGAACTGTGCTGGCTGTACGGCGACGCCACGCTGATAGACGCAGAGCATGTGGACGGCTACTTCGTAGGCCCGCGCCGGGAGATGATAACCCCGTGGAGCACCAACGCCGTGGAAATAACCCAGAACATGAACCTGAAAGGCGTGTCGCGCATAGAGGAGTACTTCCCCGTAAGCTCCAAGGACGCCGACCACGACCCGATGCTTCAGCGTATGTACGAAGGGCTCGACCAAAAGGTGTTCACCGTAAACCACGAACCAGAGCCAATAAAGCACGTTGACAACCTGGAGGAATACAACGAGCAGGAAGGTCTCGCCCTGTCGCCCGAGGAAATAGAGTATCTACACAAGATAGAGAAAGAGCTGGGACGCCCGCTGACCGACTCGGAGATATTCGGCTTCGCCCAGATTAACTCCGAGCACTGCCGCCACAAGATATTCGGCGGGGTGTTCATCATCGACGGCAAGGAGATGGAGTCGTCACTCTTCAACATGATTAAGAAGACGACAAAAGAGAATCCGCACAAGATATTAAGCGCCTACAAGGACAACGTGGCCTTCAGCGAAGGCCCTGTCATCGAGCAGTTCGCGCCCGAAGACCAGTCGACTTCAGACTGGTTCCGCGTCAAGGACATAGAGAGCGTTATCTCGCTGAAGGCCGAAACGCACAACTTCCCTACCACCGTGGAACCATTCAACGGCGCCGCGACGGGCACGGGAGGCGAAATACGCGACCGTATGGGCGGCGGAACCGGCTCGTGGCCGATAGCCGGCACGGCGGTGTATATGACGGCATACCCCCGTCTGAGCGGTGAGGGAGCTGCCACAAGGGATTGGGAGGACATCCTGCCCGTGCGTAAATGGCTGTACCAGACGCCTGAGCAGATATTGATAAAGGCGTCGAACGGCGCTTCCGACTTCGGCAACAAATTCGGCCAGCCACTGATTTGCGGCTCGGTGTTGACCTTCGAACACAAGGAGGGCGACGAGAAGTACGCCTACGACAAGGTGATAATGCTGGCCGGAGGCGTAGGCTACGGCACCAAGCGCGACTGTCTGAAGAAAGAGCCTAAGAAAGGAAACAAGATTGTAGTTGTCGGCGGCGACAACTATCGTATCGGCCTCGGCGGCGGCAGCGTGTCGTCGGTTGACACCGGAAGATACTCTAACGGCATTGAACTGAACGCCGTTCAGCGTGCAAATCCCGAGATGCAGAAGCGTGCCTACAACCTTGTGCGCGCCCTGTGCGAGGAGGACACCAACCCCGTTGTCAGCATTCACGACCACGGTTCGGCCGGCCACGTCAACTGTCTGTCCGAACTCGTAGAGGAATGCGGCGGCCAGATAGACATGACAAAGCTGCCCATCGGCGACAAAACGCTGTCGAGCAAGGAGATAATAGCCAACGAAAGCCAGGAGCGCATGGGACTGCTCATCGACGAGAAGCACATCGAGCACGTGCGCAAGATTGCTGAACGTGAGCGCGCTCCGCTGTACGTCGTCGGTGAAACTACGGGCGACGCCCACTTCAGTTTCGTCCAAGGCGACGGCGTAAGACCGTTCGACCTCGACGTGGCACAGATGTTCGGCCACTCGCCCAAGACCTACATGAGGGACAACACCGTAGAAAGGCATTATGAAAACGTAAGCTATTCACACTCAGATGTCGACAAGGCGCTCGACGAATACGTCGGCCGTGTGCTCCAGCTTGAGGCCGTTGCCTGCAAGGATTGGCTCACAAACAAGGTCGACAGAAGCGTAACGGGCAAGATAGCACGCCAGCAATGCCAGGGCAGGATACAGCTGCCGCTTTCTGATTGCGGCGTTGTTGCACTTGATTACCGTGGCAACAAGGGTATTGCAACAGCCCTCGGACACGCTCCGCAGGCAGGACTGGCATCGCCGGAGGCCGGCAGTGTGCTCTCTGTTGCTGAGTCGCTGACCAACATTGTGTGGGCTCCGCTTGAGGAAGGACTCGACAGCGTGAGCCTCTCGGCTAACTGGATGTGGCCCTGCCGTTCGCAGGAAGGCGAGGACGCACGCCTTTACAACGCAGTAAAAGCACTCTCTGACTTCTGCTGCGCGATAAAAGTGAACGTGCCTACGGGTAAAGACTCGCTCTCAATGAGCCAGCAATATCCTGACGGACAGAAGATTATCAGCCCGGGAACGGTTATCGTCAGCAGTGGCGGACAGGTGTCAGACATTCGCAAAGTTGTATCCCCCGTACTGGTGAACGACGACAAGTCGAGCCTTTACCACATAGATTTCTCATACGATGAGCTGCGCTTAGGCGGCAGCGCTTTTGCCCAGTCATTAGGCAAAGTGGGTGATGACGTGCCCACGGTGAAGAACCCCGACTATTTCCGTAACGCCTTCAACTCTGTTCAGGAGCTGATAAACAACGGCTGGATCATGGCCGGTCACGACATCAGTGCAGGCGGTATGGTGACTACTTTGCTTGAAATGTGCTTCGCGAATGTGGACGGAGGACTGGACATCAGCCTGGACAAGTTCGACTGTGAAGACATTATAAAGATTCTCCTGGCCGAGAATCCCGGCGTAATAGTACAGGTGTCGGACAACCATAAGGATGACTTCGAGGACTTACTCGACGACAACGGCGTATGCTATGCATGCATAGGACGCCCTGACACGTCGTCACGCAAGCTTAAAGTGAACAAGGGCAAGTTCACGCATGAGTTCGACATAGACGCAATGCGTGACGTATGGTACAAGACTTCATACCTGCTCGACCGCGACCAGAGCATGAACGGATGTGCCGAAGCACGCCGCGACAATTACAAGAAACAGCCGTTAGTCATGAAGTTTAACGACTCGTTCACCGGTAAGTTGTCACAATTCGGAATCTCGGCAGACCGCCGCGAGCCGACAGGAATAAAGGCAGCGATCATCCGCGAAAAAGGAACTAACGGCGAAAGGGAGATGGCTTACTCGCTGTATCTTGCCGGATTCGACGTCAAGGACGTGATGATGACCGACCTTATAACGGGCCGCGAGACGCTGGAAGACATCAACATGATTGTCTTCTGCGGTGGTTTCTCCAACTCTGACGTGCTCGGAAGCGCTAAAGGATGGGCCGGAGCGTTCCTCTTTAATCCGAAAGCGAAAGAGGCATTGGACAAGTTCTATGCCCGCGAAGATACCCTTTCGCTCGGCATTTGCAACGGTTGCCAGCTCATGGTTGAGCTTAACCTTATCAACCGGGAACACGAAAAGCGCGCCAAGATGTTGCATAACGACTCACGTAAGTTCGAGAGTGCCTTCCTTGGTCTCGACATTCCGCAGAACAACAGCGTGATGTTCGGCTCGCTGTCGGGCAGCAGTCTCGGTATCTGGGTAGCCCACGGAGAAGGCAAGTTCTATCTGCCTGAGGGCGAGGACAAATACAACGTCGTAGCAAAATACCACTATGCAGAGTACCCCGGCAACCCGAACGGCTCAGACTTTGCCGTTGCCGGCATTTGTTCTGCTGACGGACGACACCTCGCTATGATGCCTCACTTGGAGCGTGCATGCTTCCCTTGGCAGAACGCCTGGTATCCGTCAGACCGCCTTGCAGACGACATTACTCCGTGGATGGAGGCGTTTGTCAACGCAAGGAAGTGGATAGAAGAGAGAATTTAAGAATATAAAGAAGTTAGAGAAGTTAAAGAAGTTAGAGCCAAATGCTTTATTTGTTTAAGATTTACAAAGCCAATGGCTTTAACTTCTCTAACTTCTATATCTTCTATAACTCCCATATAAAATCATGTCCAACTTCTATTTAGAAAGCTTCAAGACGTTTTTCAAAATCGGATTGTTCACCCTCGGCGGCGGCTACGCAATGATTCCGATAATCGAGTCGGAAGTAGTCGACAAGCACAAATGGGTGAACAAGGAGGAATTCATTGACATGATAGCCATCGCCCAGAGCTGTCCGGGAGTGATGGCGATAAACATCAGCGCCTTCATTGGCTACCGCCTGCGCAAGGTTAAGGGGGCGTTGTGCATGGCATTAGGTACTGCCCTGCCCTCGTTCCTCATCATATTGGCCATAGCAATGTTCTTCCATCAGTTCGAGGACAACAAGGTCGTGGCGGCCATATTCCGTGGAATACGCCCCGCCGTGGTAGCGCTGATAGCCGTACCGACGTTCAACATGGCAAAGAGCGCGAAGATAACGCTCACCAACTGTTGGATACCTATCGCCTGCGCGCTGGCAATCTGGATGCTCGGCGTGTCCCCGATTTACGTCATCCTGATAGCTGGAGTCGGCGGATATGTGTACGGGAAGTATATTAAACCGACTGAATAAAAAAATTAAGAATTATGAGTTAAGAATTAAGAAATATGTCTTGAAGGCTGTTTCAATGCTTAACCCACAGTTATCAACCTAAAAACAATGCATATTTTCATAACTCTTAATTCTTAACTCTTAACTTCTTAAGGCATATTTTCTTAACTCTTAATTCTTAACTCTTAATTCAACAACGTGATTTTCTTAGAACTTTTCATAACGTTTTTCCAGATAGGGCTGTTCGGTTTCGGCGGAGGTTACGGCATGTTGTCGCTAATCCAGGGAGAGGTTGTGCACAACCACGGGTGGCTAACCACGTCAGAGTTTACCGACATAGTGGCAATCAGCCAGATGACGCCCGGCCCTATTGGTATCAACTCGGCAACATATTGCGGCTATACGGCCGTACATAACGCAGGCTTCGGCTACGGAATGTCCATCCTCGGCAGTGTTACGGCCACGTTTGCGCTGGTGCTTCCGTCGCTGATACTTATGATACTGATTGCCAAGGTGCTGCTAAAGTACATGAACACGCCGGCCGTACAGAGTGTGTTCTCTGGTCTTCGCCCTGCCGTGGTAGGCCTGCTGGCGGCCGCGACGCTTCTGCTGATGACGGCGGAAAACTTCTCCGCGCCCGACATTAACCCCTGGCAGTTCTGGATTAGCTGCTTCCTTTTCGCGGCATCGTTCATCGGTACGATGTATTTTAAAATCAACCCGATACGCATGATCTGCTATTCGGGCTTCGCGGGACTCGTACTTCTTTATTAAAAAGTTGACGAGTAGACAAGATACGAGCAGACAAGGAGATTTGTTTAGTTGCTTAATATACAACAAAGCATTTCTCCTTGTCTGCTCGTATCTTGTCAACTCGTCAACTAAGCAAATTTCCTTGTCCGCTCGTCCCTTGTCAACTCGTCCCTAATTATTGCCACGTTACGGGCACATTTTTCAGCTGAAAGCCCGTCGTAATGTTACCTCCCAACGAGCGGACATCGCCGCTTAGGTAGTAACCCACATACACAACGGGTAACATTGTAACTGTAGCGGGCACTTTACTTAGGCTTGATATCTCAAACTTTACAGGCAACCCTGCCGGCATGTTCTTGGCTTCGGCATAGTCGTTACTTTTGTATTCGTTGCCGTCTGCGTCGTAACCTGTCACGGTATTGTCACCGATGTGTACGTTGGAGTAGTTCAAATCTTTCGATGTTGCCTTCAAAGTGATAGTCACGGTGTTGTTTGCGGCATTGCCGACAGCCTCAACAAACTCAACATCAAAGTGCTTCGCGGCAGGATTACCGACACTTACACCCGAAGCTCCGACTACAAAATTCACGGCCGAAGTAGAGCTTTGGGCTGTCGTTCCAGTACTTTCAGTCGTCGTTTCGCCCGTTATGGCTTCCTTGACAACGTTTTCCGCCGCCTTCTTCAGCTTCTTGAAGAACTGCGCGTCGGCCTGTTGCGGTATTGCGAAGATGGCTATTGCCACCAAGCAAAGAGTTCTGATAGCTTTTTTCATAATTAAAACGGTTTAATGTTATACAATAAATATAAGGTCATTGGTTCTCTGCCCTGCGCTCGTCAATCTTCCTGTTGGCCTCGTTGCGTGCATTTGCCGTAAAGTGTCTGTTGCCGTCTTTGTCCCAAAACATCTGCTGGGGCTGCTGCTTCGACGCCTCTTTCGACATGAAGCCGAACGCATATATTGCGCCGACCACTACCGCAACGACCATCAGCACTTGCAGGAACAGCTCAAGCAAGGCGACGATAAGCAGGAATATCGCAAGGCAAACGGCCACTACGCACACTAAGGAAAACGCCGTAAACACGGCTCCCTGGCGCCAGCCTGCCGAGCGGACGTTGCGCATCAGGGCCCAACCTACGCCGCCTACCACGAGCACGGCGAACACAATGCTGGCTATTACGCTCACCGTATCGTCGGAAACGCCGACAATACCCAACACGATTGCAAGGACGAACGCTATCGGGAAGGTAAGCACGAGGCAGATGAACATTGCCTTCATCGACAGCTCCTTGCCTATATGTTCCTCAACGGCGCCCTTGAAAAAGAATACTTGCAGGACCTGGAACGCCACGAACAAGGCAAAGGGCACCAGCTTGAACAGCTTTGAGAAGAAGCCGTACTTGTCTGACGTGCACCACCACAGGCTGTTGCCGCCCAATACCGAGTATATAACAATTTCAAGAATGGTGGCCGCAAGCATGCAGCCAGCCGACGCAAAGAGCAGCTTCGATGACTTGCTGCCGCCCTTCATGTAAAGCAGGGTAAGGCCGAACGCGGCGGCCACGATAATGAACACGAGCCAGAAAGGCAGTGTCGAGGATGTAAGAAATTCTTTCATTTGAATGTTGTTTTTCAGTTATGCCGGCATGTCTGACCGCTGCCGGCGGCTGACTTGCCGGCCAAAAACAGCGCCGGCGGCCGACATCATGAAGCCGGCGGCGGGCTACATATTGAGAAGTTTACGACCACCAGCGTAACACCTTGATTCCCAATACGTTATAAAAGGCCATCTTTTAGTGTGCGAAAGGTAGCCTTTTGGCGTGTAAAAGACGGCCTTTTACAATGCGATTAACCGTCTTTTACACAACGTCCGGCCGTGCCACTCCCCTCAAGGAGCTACTTTCTCATGTCAATCTTCCAGTTGCCTTCCGGGTCTTTCTTCAGTTTAACCTTGTCGTCGCTCGTCTTTTTCTCATACTCCATATGCACAGCCACCACGGCCTCGGTGCCGTCTTCAGACACTTCCTCCGACTGTATCTCGTACGATTTCAGCTTGCCGTAGTTGGCATAGGTAGTGTTCACCTTGCCGTTCATCATCGCCACAAACTGCTCGCGCTCACCCTCTGTCTCGGGACTCTTGCCGTCAGGAAAGTAAATCAGCGACGCCATCTTCTCCCCGTCCTGGTCCTGTATAGCCTTGATAAACTGCTCGGTAACGCCCTTCGGCGTATTGCCGCCGCCACATGAAGCGAGCGTCAGCGCGGCGAAAACCGCTGCCATGAATGCAAATAACTTCTTCATAAATATAATTTTTTGGTTAGTAATGTCATTTAAAACGCCGCAACGGTAGCCAGGCGGCCGTTATTGCAGATGTCGGACGGCAGCACGCAGCGTATAAGTCCCAATCCGGGCAGGCGGAACTCATGCCTGAACGTCCCCACAAGCGGTATTCCGGCCCTGGCATAAGCATGCATTACAAGCTCGCAACAGTACATCCTCGACGTGTCGGAATCGTCATAGTCATGGTCGAACAGCGTCCCCCTACGGTATATCTCCACGGCCTCGCGGGCTGCCACGGCAGGCGCCACGGTATCGCCCCGCAGGCGCTTCACCTCGCCGATGTCGGCATTCAAGGATATAAAGAACTTCTCCGGCGTCTCCATTTTCACCCTGTCGGGGTCGCCCTCATAGTCAGGCTCGCCAGGAACGGCGTGTACCACCATCATCACCCCGCACGAATCAACCACCATCCCGACGTGGGAGTACAGTCCGTGGCGGTCGGCCGCAAGCACGGCACGGCTCGTAAGGCCGTTGCCACGGCGGAACACTATGTCGCCCTCGCGCAGCTTCAATCCGTCGGGCAGTATGCTGCGGGCGTCCTTACGACCGCATGACGCAAGCGCGATAATGGCAATGACAACAATTGCGACATAGGAAGAAAACCTTGCGCAGCCACGCAGACAATTCCACATTATACTCGTTTTGTGCAAAAATAAGAATAAACATGAACCACACAATAACGGAATACCGTGATTTTCAAGACGTTCGGTTATGCCAAAATGAAAACTATTAGTATCTTTTCGGCACGAAAATAGGATGCGGTTCGGCAATGTCAAGTCAAAAAACTTCGTTTTTTTCTTGCCATTGCGCTCACCTTTCACTATATTTGCAACATGACCACGCCTGCAAAATATTTCACCTTAATAATATAACAGCACCATGAAAACCTCGAGACTACTTCTGATTGCCATCATGTTAACGGCCGCCGTAACAGCGGGATACGCCGAAACACCTGACAACCTACGGCAGAAGGCAGAACAGCTGCACGCCGAGGGCTAGAACGACTCCGCCTTGCTCGTAGCCGAAAAGGCTCTCGAAATAGCCGTTCCCGACAACGACACAACAGCCATCATCGGCCTGAACTCGTCAATGGGAGTATACCTGCGCACGCTGGGACGCCTCGACGAAGCCCTGAAGCACTACAACACGGCAATGCGTCTGTGCACCACCGACGCCTTCAAGCGCAACGCCGACGAGGAGGCAAGGCAGGAAGCAGCCACGCTCTACCTCAACATGGCAACACTGCACGTTGACATGCAGCATAAGGACGACGCCCTTTACTACGCCAAACTGGCTGCCGACTGGGCCATGAAATGCGCCGACAAGGAACTGAAAGCGCAGCTGCTGGCGCAAGACGGACTGATATTCCTCATGTGCGGAGACAACCGCGAGGCGGCACGGCAGCTCACAACAAGCTACGAACTCGCCATGCAACTCAAGCTATATCCTGCCGCCCTTAACGCCGGAGCATACATGATAGCCGTAGCCGACCGCCTGAACGACGCCACGGCAGTCGGCCAATGGCGCGACAGGTGCAGCCGCATAGAAGGCAAGGTTACCGACACAATGGCGCTGATAGCCTACTACCAGATACAGTGCAGCGTGGCTATGAAGCACGAGAATTGGCAAGAGTCAATAGCCCTCTTCAATAAAATCCTGTCGACAGAAGGTGTCGACGCCATGCCGTTCGTGGTCTACGACTGTTACAACAACATGCACGAGGCATGGGCAAAGCTGGGCGAATGGCGCAAGGCTTACGAATGCATGGGCAAAGCCGTGGCGCTGAAAGACAGCCTTTTCGAGAAAGACAAGGCTGAAAGCCTGCGCGAACTTACCGTAAAATACCAGACTAAGGAAAAGGAACTGGCCCTCGCCCGTAGCGAGACCGAGCTGTCACGCACACGCATGTACATAGCCATCGGCGCATTAGTGGTACTGGTCTGCGCCGTACTCGTATCGCTTTACGTGCAAAGACAGCGCCGCAGGATACGCGAAAAAGAGGCCGAGTTCGCCAGGTTGAAGGCCGATACCGACCGCAGGCTTACCCGCCACTACCTCGAAGGACTGGAGAGTGAACGCGAAAGGCTGGCAAAAGAGCTGCACGACGGCGTATGCAACAACCTGTACACCCTGCAGGTTATGGCCGACAACACGGCTTCCGGCGCTACAGATCTGCCTGAACGGCTTAACGAAATACGCGAGCAGGTGAGGCGGGTATCACACGAATTAATGCCTCCCGAGTTCAAATACGCCGACATCTGCATGGTAATCTATGACTACGTGGCAAGTACTGCCGAAGCATCGGCACGCAGGATAACCTTCACCGCAATACCCGACGATGCCGACTGGAGCACAGTGCCCGATGCCACGGCTCTCGAACTGTATCGCATTACGCAAGAGGCCGTAGGAAATGCCGTCAAGCATTCCGGCGCAACTGACATTGGCGTAGAGCTTAACATGACGCAGGATACGCTCACACTAACCATTACCGATAACGGAAGCCAGGGCTCGCAACAAGGCGGCAGCGGCATAGGCCGCCGCACAATGAAGCAACGCGCCGAGGCGGCAGGCGGTAAACTGACAGTTAACAGGCACGCAGGCGGTACGACGCTGAACGTTGTCGTACATAGGAAAGCATAAAGGCAAAACCACGGATTTCCGTTATTGCAGATATGGATGCATGGTATAACTTTGCCCCGATGAACGAGGCACAAAGATATTTATTGCAAGACAAGTCTGTCGCCGTTGTCGACGACCATGCGCTTATACTTGAAGGATTCAAGAGCTTGATGCAAGGCTGCGGCGTGGAGAACGTAGAGACATTCATCCGCGCTGCCGACCTGGTTAACGTACTGACGCACAGAAGATTCGATTTATACATCATCGACATCGGCATGCCCGACATCGACGGCTTCGAACTGATTGACATAATACGCTCGACACATGCCGACGCCCGCATAATAGTAAACACCATTCATGAGGAAATATGGCTGCTCAGGCGAATGTTGGACAAAGGCGTCAACGCCATAATGTTCAAGTCTACCGACTTTACACAGATGGTTGACGCCATGACTGCCGTCATGAACGGCGGACAATACTTCTGTCCGGGACTGAAAAAGAAGCTGTACGGCTGCCGCCAACATATAGAACATCCGTCAGAGCGTGAAATAGAAATCCTCAAAGCGCTCGCGGGAGGATTCACGTCGAAGGAGATTGCCTCACGACTGTTCATTTCAGAGAACACGGTAGAGACCCACCGTAAAAGCCTGTTCGCGAAACTTGGCGCACGCAACATGGCTGACCTCATCGTAAAAGCCATCACCCGTGGATATATCAGCGCACCTGAAATAATAAAAGACAATATCAAATAAAACGTTGGATATTGTCGGCGTATATTCGTATTTTTGCAAATTAAACAGTTTAAACCGCAAAAACATGAATACGGACATTACGACTTTCATATCAAAATACCGTGAAGCATTCGGCGAAAAGCCAGAACTGCCCATCGTTTTCTATTACAGCGATACCTCCGCCGGCACCAACGGCAAGACGGGAGGCTGTTTTTTCAAATGCCTGTACGCCGCAAGGGAAGGACAACCGATAAGCCTCAACGCCGAGACCATAGGCTGCGGGGGAGGCAAACTATACACCGGCTTTGCGCCCATGCCGCCACACGTGCCGTCATTCGTATCCGAAAAAGAGCGTTACAAGGCCTCACCCGCCGATGTTACGGAGTGCATTGACAAGCTCGACATAAGGCTTACGACAAGGAAATACCTGAACTTCGTACGCATAGACAAGGCCGAGAGCCTTGACATGATTGAGGGACTGCTATTCATTGTCACGCCGGACATACTATCAGGACTGGCCGCATGGGCTTTCTTTGACAACAATTCAGACAGCGCCGTATCGTGCCCGTTCGGCTCAGGCTGCTCATCGGTAGTGGCACAGGCCGTACGCGAGAACCGATTGGGCGGCCGACGGACTTTCATCGGCATGCTCGACCCATCGGCACGGCCGTACATCGGCGCCGACGAACTAAGTTTCGTGATACCCGCCGTGCGCCTTCCCGAGATGTTAGATACCATTGACCGATGCTGTCTGTCGGGCACTCACGGATGGACGAAGATTAAAGAAAGGATTAACGGACGGATGGAATAACCGCCGCCCGTTAATCCTACACTATTGATAAAAGCAGTCATTATACCGCCGGATACGTTGATACAGCGTCAGAAACTCTTTGCTTTTATCATCTTTCCGTCAACAACAAAGTCGGCATTAGTCGGCGAATAATACACCGTGTACGGCTTAATGTCTGTCATGCTGCCTTCATCCACGCCGGAGTCAAACACGACATTAAAGCCGTCGAGCTTTTTCGTGAACACCAGCCGGCAGCCGTCAACCTTTCCCTTGTATATTGTCGTGCCGTAATATCTCATCGAACCAGTGTTGACATTCACATGACTATGGGCTACCGACATGTAGACCACGTCACCCTTGCGCATGAAATCGACGCTGTGCAGCGTGCTATTGTCGTCGCTAACATACTGGCCGCTACGTCCGAAGGCCTCATCCGGTATGCGAGAAGCCTCACCTGAAAGCGGGTTTGCAAGTTCCCCGGACACGTATCCGGTAGTTCCGCCGGCAAGGCTGACCTTATACCAGCCCTTATCCAAACCCGCATAAGCAAACGTCATGCCTGCCTGCGCCTTCATTACGGGGGCGCCTGTAACGGGAGCGGTACGTATATTGACATCGCTCTTGATTATCTCAACAAACTTACAGGCCGACGACGGCGCGAACGTATATCCCTCGCCGAAAGCTATCGAGCCGTCGGCCGCGTTATACGTTACCGTCATGCTCTCCTTCTGTTCCGGCATACCGTACCTCAGACTGTAATACTTTACCTGAGCCTTGTTGCCTTGTATGGCCGTAACGTCGGTTATTATCCAATAATCAGACACAAAATCGTTCTCCACTTGCAAGTAACCGTAACTCTGACCCGCCTCGTCAGACAACTTGATTGACTTATCGTAAAGATTCATTTTCAGCTGTTCATACTGCTCGGCAGTGTTGTTTATCCACACACCTCGAAACGGATTGTCCGCATACACGGGGACAACACACGGCATAAAAGCCAGCATGAGCATAGTCGATAACAGCAGGGTTAATGTTCTCTTCATAACAATTGTTTTGCGAAACAAGCTCTTGCCTACCTTGCTCCACCGTGCGCAAGAGCTTTATAAACGCACGGCGGAAAGAGAATGCAAAAGTAAATATTTTTTATCAAACCGCGTATATGCCAAGGCGATAAAACGCCTCATAAGGCCGGAATTATACAATAATGTGTGCAGCACGGACAGCATGCCCTACAAAAGGTAACCTTTCACAATGCGATTGATGGCCTTTTACCTTGCGAAAAGGCACAAAACGCAAGGCAAAAGGCCATCAATCACGAAGCAGTTATTCCGCGATTACCATTCCTGCCTACGGTATTCGCTCGGCGACATGCCCACAGCCCTTTTGAACATGCGGTTGAAATGTTGCGAATACTGGTATCCCAGCTCGTATGCAATCTGGCTTACGGTCTTGTCAGAACCAATAAGTTTCTCCTTCGCCATCGCCATAACCTTGTCTTGTATGCATTCCTGCGCCGTCTTTCCCGTTTCTTTTCTCACGAGATCACCAAAATAGTTTGGCGACAAGCATACCTTGTCGGCAAAATACTTGACTGAGGGCAGTCCGTCCAACAAGGGCCTGTCGCTATGGTAATAATCGTCAAGCAGAGCTTCAAACCGCTCCATTACGCCCTTGTTGACATCCTTGCGGGTAGCGAACTGGCGGTTATAGAAGCGCATGCAGTAATCCAGCAACAGCTGTATAATACGTGCCATGATACGGTTCGTAAGCCTGTCAACAGGGCGCATCAGCTCCGTCTTAATCTTGTCGAGACAGTCGACGAATGTCGTTTTCTCCTGTCCAGACAAGTGAAGGGCCTCTGTCGAGTCGTAAGAGAAGAACGAATAGGTCCTCATCTCCCGCTCAAGCGGCGTGCCCTTGATTATATCCGGATGGAACAGCAGCCCTCGGGCCGTCGGCTTCATGCCCTCAAGCATCTCCGTCTCGGCCACCTGGCCCGGTGCAAAACTTACCACCGTACCCTCGCGGTAGTCGTATGGCAGGCGGCCATAGCGTATGTCACCGCATTTAGTATCCTTCAGGAAGATGGCATAAACGCCATAATGTACGGTGAAAGATACGGGATGGCGCGTTGCATTGCGCAAGTCTATCACGCCCACAAGCGGATTCATCATTTCAAGCCCGAACAGGTTACAGTAGTCCTCAACAGTGTCCAATCTTATAATTTCGTCCATAATCTTCAACTATATAACGGCTAAATGAAAAACGCACGGCATGCAGACGCCGCCGGCAAGCCTTAAAGGCATTGCTTCATTGGCAAAGTTAATCATTTTATCCGTAAGCAGGACAAGAGCCGGACGCAAATCCGTAAATGCGTTACAAACGTCAGTAAGTCGGGTATCGTCACATGACTTTACTTGCACTAATTTTGCAACCGGAACAAGTAACGATACAGGCTGTAAGCCGCCACGACCGTACATAGCGAAGATTTTTTTACAGTATAACATTAAATAAAACAAAAAAGACATGATGACTATCACTAACATGAATTATGACCAGTACATCCCCACACACGTAATGTTCGGCGCGGGGATGCTCGACAAGCTGGGCGAACAGCCTCTTCTGGGCAAGAAGGCGCTCATTGTAATATCCAACGGCAAGTCGACACGTGCCAACGGATACCTCGCCCGCACTGAAGAACAGCTGGCAAAGGCCGGCGTTGAGACCGTGGTGTTTGACGGAGTAGCACCCAATCCTACAGTTGCCAACGTCAACGCAGGTGCCGAGGCGGCACGCAAGAACGGCTGCGACTTCATCGTAGCACTGGGCGGCGGCAGCGTGATGGACTGCTCGAAAGCCATCGCCGTAATGGCAACCAACGACGGCGAGCTGTGGGATTACGTGACGATAGGCTCGGGCAAGGGACGCCCGATAACGTCAAGACCGCTGCCCATCATGGCCATAACCACAACGGCAGGCACGGGTTCAGAGACCGACAACTCGGGAGTTATAACCAAGGAAGACACTTTCGAGAAGGCCTTTATCGGCGATGCGTCGTTGTTCCCGACACTTTCAATCGTAGACCCGGAGCTCATGCAAAGCGTACCTCCTGCCTTCACGGCATACCAGGGGTTTGATGCGCTCTTCCACAGCACCGAGGGTTACATCGCCCGTGGCGCCAACCTCATGAGCGACATGTACTCGCTGACGGCGATAGAGAACATCGCCAAATACCTGCCACGCGCCGTAAAAGACGGCAATGACCTTGAGGCGCGCACCCGTGTGGCATTCGGCAACACCCTGTCGGGCGGCGTAATGTGCCTCACACTGATAACGAGCGAGCACGCACTGGAGCACGCTCTCTCAGCATACCACCCCAACCTGCCCCACGGAGCGGGACTTATAATGATAAGCAGGGCCTATTACGAGTATTTCATCGAGCGCCACGCATGCGACGAACGCTTCATCCGCATGGCACAGGCTATGGGCATTAAGGACGCCGACAAGCCCGAAGACTTCCTTACTGCGCTTACCCGCCTGCAGGAAGAATGCGGTGTGGCCGACCTGAAGATGTCTGACTACGGTATCCGTCCGGAAGAGTTCGAGACCCTTATGCGCAACACACGTGAGGTGATGGGTATTATGTTCACCAGCGACCGAGTGCAGATGAGCGACGACGACATAATCGACATCTACAGGAAATCGTACAAATAAAAAGGTGCAAAATACAGAAACTAACAGCCCTTAAACACCGACAATGATGAAAAAACTATTTTTATACATGCTGATGTTGCTCATTGGAGTAACTACTTCGGCCTGCAGCAGCGACTCGGACACTGTGCCCGAGCCGCCCGTAGAAGAGGAAGAAGGCGGCAGTACGGGAACTGTCGGGAGCTTCAAGGTGAACATCATCGTGGGCAACAGCACAATTACAGCCACCATGGAGGACAATGGAGCCGCGCGCGACTTCATGTCGCGGCTGCCGCTTGAAGTGACATTAGAGGACTACAACAACGGAACGGAAAAGATATTCTACCCCGAACCGGCACTGAGTCTTGACGACACGCCGCGCGGATGCGCCCCCGTGCCGGGCGACATCACCATTTACGAGCCGTGGGGCAACGTGGCGATATTCTGCAGGGAATGGTCGGAAAGCGGCTCGCTGATAAAAATCGGGCACATCGACGGCGACGGTATCAATGCCCTTATTGGCACAGACGACGTGCGGGTAAGGTTTGAACGGCCATAAACCGTAACGTAGCGGAAATACTGAATTTACCCGAACATGAAAAAGAGAAGTATCTTCTTAAAGCCGCTGGCACTGCTGTTCGCCGTCATAGCGACAACAATGACAGCCTGCGGACAGTCAAAACAGAACGACACAAGCAATAACCCAAAGAACATGGAAACAACTAAAATCAAGCTGACGATAACGGGCGGACGCACGTTTACCGCCACACTGGCCAACAACTCTTCGGCCGAAGCGCTGAGAGAACTCATCCGGAAAGGCGACCTCACGATTGAGATGGAGGACTACGCAAGCATGGAAAAGGTGGGACCGATAGGCACGTCGCTGCCACGAAACGACCGACCCACCACAACGTCGGCCGGCGACATCATCCTGTACCAAGGCAAGTATCTGGTGATTTACTATGACAAGAACTCGTGGAACTTCACCCGCCTGGGCCGCATCGACAACGCCACAGCAGACGAACTGAAGCAGGCTTTGGGACGAGGCGACGTTACCGTGACGCTATCGGCGGAATAGCCGTTATGCGAAAGACGGCAAATCGCCTTGCGAAAGGTGGCCTTTCGGCCGCCAAAAGACCATCTTTTACAAGCCGAAAGGCCACCTTTTAGAGCACTGTTTACAACTCGTTGACTTACAACAAGTTACGACACGGATAAGAATAAGCCTTATAACACACTCCGAATAGCGGAATAATGCCGCCGTAAAACATATCAAGGGACTATCAAAAGAAAGAAATATGAAGACAAGAACATTGGGTAAACAAGGACTGGAGGTATCGGCCGTAGGTCTTGGCTGCATGGGATTCACCCAAAGCTATCCGCCCTACCCCGACAAAAACGAGGCCATAAAAGTGATACGCGAGGCCGTAGACCTTGGCGTTACGCTTTTCGACACGGCAGAAGTGTACAGCTTTTTCAAGAACGAAGCACTCGTAGGCGAGGCTCTCGAACCCGTGCGCGACAGGGTTGTCATAGCCACCAAGTTCGGCTATGACCTCAACCATGACTTCGACCTTGGCGGCACGGCGCGCCCCGTCAGCCTGTCAAGCAAGCCGGAGACCATCCGCCACGCCGTGGAAGGCTCGCTGCGACGCCTGCGTACCGACCACATAGACCTGTACTACCAACACCGTGTTGGCCCGGACACGCCTATTGAAATAGTGGCCGACACCGTAGCGTCGCTCATCAGGGAGGGCAAGGTGCTGCACTGGGGACTGTCCGAGGCCGCACCGGCCACCATCAGGCGTGCCCACGCGGTATGTCCGCTTACGGCAGTACAGAGCGAATACTCACTATGGTACCGCCAGCCGGAACAGGAACTGCTGCCTACGCTCGAAGAGCTCGGCATTGGATTTGTGCCGTTCAGCCCTTTGGGCAAGGCCATGTTGACGGGACGCTTTAACCGCGACACGAAGTTTGACAAGACCGACTTCCGCTCGGCAATACCCCGATTCAGCCCTGACAACCTGCAACACAACGTTGCGCTCGTTGAATATGTAGAGCAAATAGCCACGCAGAAGCACACTACGCCGGCACGCATAGCGATAGGATGGCTGCTGGCACAGAGGCCATGGATAGTGCCCATACCAGGAACGAAGCGCATAGAAAGGGTAAAGGAGAACATCAGAGGTGCCGACATAACGTTTACCGACGACGAGCTGGCCGACATACGCCGCCATCTTGACGGCATAGAGATAACCGGCGCACGCTATCCAGAGGACCAGGAGGCGCTTACTAACAAGTAAACGGCTGACTGTTCTGACAAGAACGAAAGTTGTATAAAAGGCAAAAGAGGAAAAGACATGAAAGGACTGATACGACTGGCCGTGGCGGTTGCCATGCTTACGCCGGGCATTGCTGCGCCTGCGCAAAGGGCGGTTGACGTGCATTCGCACATCATCACGGAGGAATACACAGCGCTGTTACGGCGCCACGGGGCAGAACTTGAAGAGACTTTTCCGCTGCCTGCATGGAACGCAGAGACCCACATAGCCTTCATGGACAAGGCAGGGATAGAATGCGCGGTGCTTACCATGCCCGCTCCGCAGCCTTATTACGGCGACAGCCACGAGAGCGCTGAGTGCGTACGCAAGGTTAACGAGGAGGCGGCAAGGGTAAAAGCAAGATTCACGGGGCGCTTCAAGTTCTGTGCATCGCTGCCACTGCCCGACGTCGACGCCGCCATTCGCGAGGCCATATACGCCCTCGACACGCTGAAGGCGGACGGCATAAGGATGGCAACGAACAGCCGTGGACTATACCTCGGCGACGAGCAACTGGACACGCTGATGTCAGTGCTCAGCAAGCGAGGCGCCGTCGTGATAATACATCCCCACCGCCCAACGCCCTATAACGAAAGTACAACGGCCACTACACCGCTCGCCATATACGAATATCCGGCCGAGACGACACGCGCAGTGGTCAACATGATAGCACGTAACGTGCTCGTGCGTTATCCAGGAGTAAAGGTTGTGGTGCCCCATTGCGGCTCGTTCCTGCCATTGGCGCTGCCCCGCATGAAGGCCATCCACCCCGCAATGCAGGCCCAGGGGTATATGCAGCCAATAGACTGGGAGGCTAACCTCAGGCAGTTGTACTACGACCTGGCGGGCAACCCGACGCAAGAGGTAGTACGAACCCTGCTGACCGTGACCACGCCCGACCACATTCTATACGGCTCGGACTATCCCTACCTGCCCGACAACGTGCTTCAAGACAACCTGAAAAGACTGAAATACATGCTGGAAAGCGACGGCATACTGTCACGGTGCGCTGAAGACATACTCCGGAACAATGCCGAAAAACTGTTCAACGACAGCATTGACGACAACCGTAAATAGCGCAACAAAGGCTGAACCAAAATCAACGGCTATACAAAAGACGGCAAATCGCCATGCGAAAGGCGGCCTTTTGGAGGCTAAAAAGCCACCTTTTACAAGCCAAAAGGCCACCTTTTAGAGCATTGTTTACAACCCATTGATTTACAACATATTACAATACAGCCTGGAATCAGGCGTCGCTATACATTCATTAAGCGTAAAAACATAAAACATAACATCATGAAAAAGAACATCGGAAACGTGTTGGCCCTCTATCCCACGCCGGCAGTGGTAGTCGGCACGGAGGTCAACGAAAAGGTAAACTGGCTGCTCGTGGCCCACGTAGGCATAATCGGGCACGACCGTATCATGCTGAGCATGCACAAAGCCCACTACACCAACCAAGGCGTTAAAGCCACGGGACGGGTGTCAGTGAACATCGTCAACGAGGCAATGCTCGAACGCGCCGACTACACTGGCTGCGTAAGCGGGGCAAAGACGGACAAGTCCGGCGTGTTCGACTACCATACCGGCGAGGGCGGAACGCCCATAATCGACGAATCGCCGCTGACGATGGAATGCGAGGTTGTAGACAACTACGAAACTGATACGTTCGACAACTTCATCTGCAAGATTACCGCCACCTATGCCGACGAGAGCGTATTGAACGACAAGGGCAAGCCCGACTACGGCAAGCTGAAGCCCGTACTGTTTGAAATGCCGGGCTATACATACCTGCGTACGGGCGAAGAGATTGCGAAATACACCTCGCTGGGCAAGGAACTAAAGCGGTAACGCGCATGGAAAGAAGGGAGTTTATCAAGAAATCCGTCATCGCCGCCGCCGGCAGCGTACTGCTTGGAAGCGGCCTCGTACGGGCAATAAGTAACAAAACAGACTACAACAATATAATGAAAATAGTGGTATTGACGGGAAGTCCGAGGCGTAACGGCAACTCGGCCTACCTTGCCGAGCAATTCATCAAGGGCGCGAAAGAGCGCGGACACGATGTATTCCGCTTTGATTGTGCCTTCAGGCATGTGGCTCCGTGCCGCGCCTGTAACAGCTGCGGGATGGACGGACCATGCGTGATAAAGGATGATTTCGACGAATTACGTCCCCATCTGATTGAAGCCAACATGGTTGTGTTCGCCACGCCGATGTATTATTTCGGCATATCGGCGCAGATGAAGAGCGTAATCGACCGCTTCTACGCCATAAACGGGCAGGTAAAGAGCAGCCCGAAGAAGGCCGCCCTGCTGATGACATACGCCGACACGGCGAAGAAAGAGGCAGAACCGATACTCTCACATTACCGTACACTGACCGAATATCTCGGCTGGACAAGCGTGGGCGAGGTCATCGCTCCGGGCGTATGGACGGCAGGCTCTGTAAAATCTACCGGATATGGCGACGAAGCCTACCGCCTTGGTAAAAGTATCTGACGGCATAACAACACAACACTCCAACCATGAACAAATATATTATCACGGTATTAACCGCGCTGCTGGCGGCGCTCGCGCTGCCCGGCAACGCGCAAACTGGCACGCAAACGGACAGAACAGAGAAATGCAGGCAGAACTACCGGACGCTGTTCGGCGGTGAGGCTCTAACCGGAGAGGGTACTGCCCCCGAGCTGATGGCCATGCTGCAGAAATTCATCTTTGGCGAAGTGTTCGCCAAAGGCAATCTTACCATCGCCCAACGTGAGCTGATAACCTGCACGGTTCTGGCCACAATGCAGACTCTTCCGCAACTGAAAGCGCACGCCGTAGCCGCCCTCAACGTTGGCGTAAAGCCCGTAGAGCTGCGTGAGGCGATGTATCTCACGGCTCCGTTCATAGGTTTTCCCAAGACGCTTAACGCAGTGGGCACGGTCAACGAGGTATTAACCGAGCGTGGAATAAGCCTTCCGCTCGAAGCACAGGCCACCGTTACCGACGCCGACCGCCACGAACGGGGCAAGGAAATACAGGACTCACTGTACAGCGGAGGCATTTCAGCCGTCATGGACGGGGTGCCCGGAGGACTCGGACGTGATGTTGAAAGATTCCTGACAGGATATTTCTTCGGCGAAACGTACACCCGTGGCGGGCTCGACCTAAAGACACGGGAGCTTCTTGGGTATTGCGTTCTCGCCACAATCGGCGCCGACAGCCAGCTAAGTTCGCACTACCACGGCAACATCAAGGCGGGCAACACGCCCGAAACGGTAGCCTCAGCAATTGTGCAATGCCTGCCGTACATCGGTTTTCCGGCAGCAATCAAGGCGCTCAAAATAATAAAACAGGAGAACGCCAAAGGCGTAACGCCGGCAAACAACCTTGTCCGCCTGTCAAGAATAACCGTAGACCCGGCACAGCTTGACGCCTACAACGCATTCCTTCGTGAGGAGATAGAGGCTTCAATGCGGCTTGAGCCTGGCGTGCTGACCCTGTACGCCACGGCCGAAAAAGACGCTCCGCACAAGATTACGATACTTGAGATATACGCCGACAACGCCGCCTATAAGGCGCATATAGCCACTCCGCACTTCAGGAAGTACAAGGAAGGCACGCTGTCGATGGTAAAGAATCTGGAGCTTGTCGACACGAAGCCCCTTATTCCGGGCCTGAAAATAAAATAACAACGGCCTTATCACAGGAAAGCCCCTTGCGGTATCGCTACCGTAAGGGGCTTTTCTGTGTCACGATATATCATTAAAAAGCTATGCAACAAATGTCTAAAACTCGAGTACGAGCACTTGGCGGGGCTGCAATTGCACGTCGGCGGCCAAGTTGACGGTGCTGTCGGTGAGCACGTCTTTTGCCGACTTGGCTGCTCCTATCACCTCAGCGTAACGATTGACGGCAAGCGTTGCGGGCTTCTTCGTGCCGTTGATAACTGTCATTACGTTCTTTCCGTTATACTGGCGGGCCACTACATATACGCCCTTATATGGTATAAACTGCTTCTGCGAGCCCTTGATAACCACGTCGTTGCCCTGTCGCCAGTGCAGCAGACGGCTCAACCAGGTGAACATCGCGTTCTCGGCCTTAGTCATACCTGCACCCGTAAAGGCGTTCTTGGAGTCTCCGGCAAAGCCTCCGGGGAAATCCTTTCGCACGTTTCCGTCGGTAACTTCCTTCGTTCCGTTCATCAAAATCTCCGTTCCGTAGTACAGTTGCGGAGTACGGTTGACGGTAAGCAGCAGGGCCAAAGCCTGTTTCAGGGCGGTAGAGTCCTTGCCCTTGCCGAGGAAACGGTCGGTGTCGTGGTTCTCGATAAACGCCATCACGCTTGACGGATTGGGGTAAAGATAATCGTAAACGAAGTTGTTATACAGGCGGTTGTAGCCGTTCCACCAGTCGTCGGTGTCCTCTTTCTTCGCCATGTTGACCTTGTCAAAGAAGCTGAAATCCATCACAGTCTTGAGGTAACTGTTCTCCTTCGCCACCTTTGAGTCCTTTTGCCATGCGGCAGTATATGCCGGCTCGGTAACCCATGTCTCGCCTACTACGTTGAAGTTGGGATACTCCTCGTCGAGCGTCTTCATCCATTTAGCCATCGCCGTAGCGTCGGCGTAAGGATAAGTGTCCATGCGTATGCCGTCAATTCCTACGGTCTCGATCCACCACTCACTGTTCTGGATAAGATAAGTGATGACGTGCGGGTTGCGTTGGTTAAGGTCCGGCATGGTGGGAACAAACCATCCGTCAACCGTCTCGCGCAGGTCTACGTCGCTGGCGTACGGGTCTACCACGGGCGTCAGCTTATAGCTGGTCTGCAAGTACTTGTCGTTCACCTCCGGCTTGGTCTTGTCCTGTCGTGCGGCAAGCCACTCGGGAGTGTTCAGCCAGTCCTTTGACGGCATGTCGCTAACCCACGGATGTTCGAATCCGCAGTGGTTGAAGATCATGTCCATCACTACCTTCAGGCCTTTGGAGTGCGCCTCGTCACACAGGCGGCGGTACTCTTCGTTGGTGCCGAAGCGTGGGTCTACACGGTAATAGTCGGTCGTAGCGTAGCCATGATACGTGCTTTGGCCGTTATTGTCGGGCGAGTTGTTCTCGAGAACGGGCGTAAACCACAGGGCCGTAACGCCCAGTTTGGTGAAGTAGTCGAGGTGCTGACGTATGCCTTCAAGGTCGCCACCGTGGCGAAGACTTGGCTGCGTACGGTCGGTCTTGTATGCGTTAAGGCCCTTGATGTCGTTGTTTTTAGGGTCGCCGTCAGCAAAACGGTCGGGCATAAGCATGTAGAGCACGTCGGCATTGGTGAATCCCATGCGCTCCTCGCCACGCTTCTCGCGCGCCTTGAGCTGGTATTTCACCTTCTTTGTAGACTTCCCGTCCTTGAAGTTAAGGGTCATCTCGCCGGGTTGCGCGCCTTCAAGATTGAGGTAAACGAGCAGGTAGTTGGGGCTGTCAAGCCGCACAATGCTGTCCACCTTGACGCCGGCATAGTCAGTAGTGACCTCTGCCGAGCGTATGCCTTCGCCGTAAACCATGAGCTGCAGCGACGGATTTTTCATGCCGACAAACCAGTTTGTCGGGTCAATGCGGTCTACCTTGACCGCCGCGTTGGTTGTCATAACGCTTAAAAGTAAGCTAAGTGATAAGATAAGGGTTCTCATGTCGTTGTTGTTTTTTATATGGTAGTTAAAGGAGTTAAAGGAGTTATCGCTCACTACCGTTCGCTCAGTAGTTAAAGTCAAGTGCCTTACTAAGTGAAGATTTTTCAACTGAACAGGCAAATCTGATTATCCGTTCTTCATCCAACAAAGCATTTGACTTTAACTACTTTAACTTCTTTAACTACTTTAACTACTGAAAAATTACTGATACATAATCACTGCCGACTGTGCCGGTACTTCCACTTGCGGGCCTTCTACGGTGCCGAGACCGGCCTCGTTGATTACTCCGTCACGGCACACTACGGTGTACTTGCCGGCGGGTACGGCTACGGTGCGGGCCTGCTTTGCCGAGTTAAGTATCACGACGATGTTATTCCAGGTGTCACCGCCGGCGTTATCTTTCAGACGGAAGGCCACGAGATTGTCACCACCGGGTAGGAACTCGAGGTGGCGGCGCACCTTGTCGGCGTCGCCGAGGCGGAAGGCCGGATGGTTCTTACGCATGGAGATGAGGTTGCTGTAATAGCTGAACACCTGCGGATACCGGTCAAGGTTGGTCCAGTCAATGCGGTTCACGCTGTCCGGAGAGTTGTAGCTGTTATGCACGCCCTTCTTGTCACGCAGCGCCTCTTCGCCCGCCTGGATGAATGGTACGCCCTGCGACGTGAACACGGCAGTCTGCGCCAGTAGGTCAAGACGTATGAGCTCGTCCTGCGTTATGCCCGGAACGCTGGCGCGAAGGCGGTCTACCAAGCACATGTCGTCATGGCAACTGACATAGCTCATCATCTGCCACGGCTGCCCGGCCCATGCCTCCTTGCTGTAATTTACCTTCGACATGTCTACCTGCGGATGGCTTATAGCGCCGGCTATACCGAACTTTACGCTCTCCTCGCTGCCCGGAATGCCTGCTATGAAGGCACCCTTGGTGTCGTCGCTGAACGGCCCGCGCAGGGCGTCACGCAGCTCGTCGCCGAACGCCGCGATACCCGGCATTTGCTTCATGTTGGCCTTCATGGCCAGCTTGTCTGCCGGATAGGCGCACGCTCCGGCGCTCCATCCCTCGCCGTAGATGAACGTTGCGGGGAACTCACGGGCAAACATGGCGCTTATCTGGTTCATTGTCTCGATGTCATGGACGCCCATCAGGTCTACACGGAAGCCGTCGATATGGTACTCGTCAACCCAATAACGCATTGACTGTAGCATGAAATTGCGCATCGGGGCAAGTTCGCTACGGGTCTCGTTGCCGCAACCCGAACCGTCAGACCACTTGCCGTCGGCCGTCTTGCGATAGTATATGTCGGGGAAAATACGCTGGAAGTTGCTGCTCTCAAGGTCGAAAGTATGGTTATACACGACGTCGAGAACAATGCGTATGCCGGCCTTGTGCAGCGCCTGTACCATCTGCTTGAACTCCTTTATGCGCACCGCGGGGTCGTAAGGATTGGTAGAATACGAGCCGTCAGGCACGTTGTAGTTCACAGGGTCGTAGCCCCAGTTGTATTGAGGCGTGTCCAACTTCGTTTCGTCTACCGACGCATAGTCGAACGACGGCAGTATATGCACGGCGTTGACGCCAAGCTTTTTCAGGTGGTCTATCGCCTTCCTCTCGGTCAGGGCGAGGAACTTGCCCTTGTATTTCAGGCCCGACGACGGGTCGATAGAGAAGTCGCGGTGATGCATTTCGTAGACAACGAGGTCGGCCATGTTCACCTTCTGCGTGATACGGTCAGCCTTCCAGCCCTCGGGGTCGGTAGCGTCAAGGTCAACGATAGCGCCGCGCAGTCCGTTCACTCCGACGGCCTTGGCGAACACTCCGGGGCACTCGCCCCGCCCGGTGTCGAAGGTATAGAACTTGCCTTTCAGGTCGCCGTCCACCGTCGCGGTGTAATACACATGGCCGTCATAAGCCATATTGACCGTTTTCAGCGGCTGGCCGCCTTGCCCGTCGGCGTAAATGCGCAGGGTAACGGCCTTTGCCTCCTTAGGGGCGAAGAGCTTAAAGACGGTCTTCTGCGGCGAATACGCCACCTCATTGTTGAAGTCAAGCGCTAAGGCGTGTTGTCCTTCAACCGCTAATTGCGCATTGTCGGCGTCATTTGCCGACACGTTTTGCGCCACGGCCTCCTGCGCCGTAAGCAGCGAGAGGAAGCCCGCAAGCAACAGGTTTGTAATCTTCATATATGTCATCTTTTATAGGTTTCGTAACATCCTGGTTTTCAATGCGTTGTAAAAGGCCGTCTTTTAGGGTGCGAAAGGTGGCCTTTCGGATTGTAAAAGACGGCCTTTTGGAAGGCCAAAGACCGTCTTTTGAAAACGTATCGGTGATTGATTATCCATTAACTCCTTTCAACCACTACTACTATTCTATTCCACTCAAGCCCTACTTGGCCATCAACGACACTGCGAAACCGCCGCCACGGACCTCGGTTACCTTGAGCGTGTCGCCCTTCTTTACGGTCTTCTTCGTTATTGTATATGCCTTGGGGTTGGTCTCGTAGTCGGCGTCCTTGGCGTCGGCGTAAATAGTGCACTCATACTTGCGGCCCTTGTCGAGGAAGTCGAGCTTAACTACTGCCTTGTGGCCGTTCTCGTCGCACTTGCCGCCTACAAACCAGTTGTCCGTTCCTTTGGCCTTGCGCGCCACGGTGATATAGTCGCCGGGCTCTGCCTCGATGTACTTAGAGTCGTCCCAGTCAACGGCTACGTCCTTGATAAACTGGAACGCGTCCATGTATTTCTCATAATGTTCGGGCAGGTCGGCAGCCATCTGCAGCGGACTGTACATCACGAGATACAGCGCCAACTGACCCACGAGCGTGGTGTGTACGTATGAAGGATTGCTGCTCCATGTGTCGAGTTTTGTCTCGAATATACCAGGAGTGTAGTCCATCGGACCGCCTTGCAGACGGGTGAAGGGCAGCACTACGGTATGGTCGGGACGGCTTCCGCCGAACGCCTCGTACTCGGTTCCGCGGGCGCTCTCGTTGCCCACGAGGTTAGGATACGTACGGCAGAGGCCCGTCGGGCGCGTTGCCTCATGGGCGTTGACCATGATATGGTGTTTTGCGGCCTCCTTTACGGCGTGCAGGTAGTGGTTGTTCATCGTCTGGCTGTAATGATGTTCGCCACGCGGAATGATGTCGCCTACGTATCCGCTCTTCACCGCGTCGTAGCCGTATTGGTTCATCAGCTTGTACGCCTTGTCCATCCAGCGCTCGTAATTCATCACCGACGACGAGGTCTCATGGTGCATCATGAGCTTCACGCCCTTTGAGTGGGCGTAGTCGTTCAGCATTTTTATGTCGAAGTCGGGATACGGGGTAACGAAGTCGAACACGTCGAACTTAGAGTGTCCGGCCCAGTCCTCCCAGCCTTCGTTCCATCCCTCAACGAGAACTTCGTCAAGTCCGTTGGCGGCGGCGAAGTCGATATACTTCTTCACATTCTCGTTATTGGCGCCGTGGGTGCCGTTGGGTTTGCTGTTCTTATAGTCCGTTACGCCGAGACGTACCGACGGATATTCGTTAGTATAGCTCCATGTATTGCGGCCAACGATAAGCTCCCACCATACGCCGCAATACTTTATTGGGCGTATCCAGCTAACGTCGTCGAGGGCGCAAGGCTCGTTCAGGTTGAGGATAAGGTTCGAAGAGAGCATGTCGCGGGCGTCGTCGCTTACGAGAACGGTGCGCCACGGCGTGTTGAAAGGCGTCTGGATGTAGCCCTTCGTGCCCTGAGCGTCGGGGGTAAGCCATGACTCGAATACCATCGCCTTGTCGTCAAGGTTGAGGTGCATCGTGGCGTAATTTACGCACGCAGCCTCGTGGATGTTGATGTAGAGGCCGTCGGCGGTCTTCATCTGGAGCGCCGTCTGCACGCCGGTTGGCGAGAACGGAGTCTGCGACGAGTTGGGCGTTATGGCGTCCTTCATCAGCCCGCGGATTTCGGAGAGCTTTGACTCCACTGTCTCGTACTCCTGAGTGTCGTAGTCGCCGGGTATCCACCAAGCGGTGTGGTCGCCAGCCATGGCGAACTGGGTGTGCTCCTCCTTTATCACGAAATAGTTGAGCTCGTTCTGCTGTGGGAACTCATAGCGCAGTCCCATGCCGTCGTCATACACGCGGAAACGTATCACGATGTTTCGCTTCGAGGCAGGCTGGTTCAGCGTAACGGCCATCTCGTTGTAGTGGTTGCGTATCGTTGCGGTCTGTCCCCACACGGGTTTCCACGTCTCGTCGAACGTCGATGTCTGTGTATCCGTAACGGTGAAGCCGTCCATAAGGTCGGTCTCCTCCATTCCCTTGCTGGCATGCTTGGTCTTCACAAGCTCCAGCCCGAGGTGGCTCGGCTTGACTACGGCCTTGCCTTTGTAGGTCATCTCGTACGTGGGGCGTCCGTTATCCAGTGAGAACTTCACTTCCACATTGCCATTAGGCGACGTCACCGTCTGTGCTGTCGCCATCAGCGGCAGCAACAATAATGCCATTAATACTTTTCGCATAATTGTCTAAGGTTTATTATTTTCATGTTATAAATTCAGTAGTTATCGCTCGTTACACTCGCTAAGTAGTTAGAAGTAGTTATCACTCACTACGTTCGTTAAGCAGTTAAAGACATTTGCCTTTACGGTGTCGACATACTCGCCAGTCTCATTTACATAAACAACAGGCAAGAGGAAGACATCTGTCTTTAACTACTTTAACTACATTAACTTCTTTAACTACTACAGAACTCACATTCTCCCGCTTTCCTTCACCAAGTCGGTGATATTCTGGTTGAAGTCATGTCCTTCGATAAGGTCTTCAATGTTGACGTGCATCCTGTAACGCCAGTAGTGGTGCGGATTCGACGGAATATTGATTCGCTCGGCATCGGCGTCAGCAAGACGCAGGCCTTCGTCTATCGACATCCAGTCTTGTATGGTGAGAATGCAGAGCATTGACGGGCAGAGCAGATGGCGCGAGATTATGTCCCGGGCCAGCCAACCAGGCAATGGGTGCGGCGCGGCGCCGTATTTCTGGAGCACGTTGTTGAAGAAATCTTGCGTACGTGTCCAGTCCTCGTCCCACCATTGGCGCAAGGTGGGCGTGTCATGGCTCGAAATCGTGCAGACCGAACGGTACGGATTACGCGCGAGGACACCGAAGCGCACGTGCGGATCCTTAGGCATTGACTGCAGTTCAAGGCTGAGTATTTTCAGCTCATTCATCACCCATGACACACAGTCGGGCACCATTCCGAGGTCTTCAGCGCAGACAAGCATGCGCGTAGCCTCGACTATCTTAGGCAGCTTGTTCATCGCCTCGCGATACCAGAACTGGTTGTTGCGGCGGTAATAATAGTCGTTGTATATCTTGTTGAACAGATACTTGTCGCTGTCGTAGAGCGATTCGTAAATGAAATCGAACTGTACCGAAATCCTTGGATGGAACTTGTTTGCGTCCTTATGGTCACGAACGAAGAGCACGTCGCTGATCAATGCGTACAGTCCGTCACGCAGATTGAGGTCGTCCTGATCGGTCTTGTCGGCAAAGGCAGCCTCGACCTTACGCTGCGTGTTGTATTCTTCCTTCATGCGGTAACGGCCGTCATGCGTTGGCTCGAGATATGTCTGGCGCACCATGTCGGCACGTTCGCCGAACATACGGTCAAGCACCCAGTCGGTAATGAACGGTTCGGTAAACAGCTCTTCCTGGAAATGCAGGCCGTAGGCCTCTATCTCCTCGCGTGTCATGCCGAGCGCCGGAGAGAACGGTCCAAGCAGTCCGTGAACGGCGTTGACAGGTATTTCCCATATACGGAAGAATCCGAGGACATGGTCTATACGGTAAGCGTCGAAGAACTTGGCCATGTTCGAGAAACGGCGAACCCACCAACGGCATCCGTCCTTCAGCATTTCGTCCCAGTTGTACGTGGGGAATCCCCAGTTCTGCCCGTTCACCGAGAAGTCATCAGGCGGCGCTCCGGCCTGTCCGTTCAGGTTGAAGTAACGAGGCTCCTGCCACACGTCGCAGCCGTAACGGCTAACGCCGATAGGAATGTCGCCCTTGAGTATTACGCCTTTTGCGCGCGCGTAATCGTGTACTTCGGACATCTGGGTGTTCAGGATGAACTGTACGTAATAATAGAAAGCGACGTTCTTGAAGGCTACATTACGCTGTCCCGACAGCGCTTTGCGCTCACTTTCGTCAAAGTGGTTGTGGTCGGGCCACCGAGAGAAGTCTGCCGTGCCGTACTTCTCGCGCAAGTAGCAATACTGCGCGTAGGGCACGAGCCATATTCCGGCCTCGTCAAAGAATCTCTTGAACTCCGCCGAGGCCAGCACCTTCTTGCCTTCCTGGCCGTAAAGGATTTGCAGATACTCCGTCTTCGCGTTGTTCACCCGCTCATAATCTATCCGCGGCAGGGCGTTGAGCTCTTGCCTCAATGCCTCAAAGCGCTGTCTTTCGGCCTCATCCTCTATCGGCGGAAGGGCATTCAAGTCAACATATTGCGGATGCAGGGCGAATATGCTTATGCAGCTGTACGGGTAGGAGTCTGTCCAGGTATGGGTGGTGGTGGTGTCGTTGATGGGCAACAGTTGCAGCACGCGCTGCTGCGTCTTTGATATCCAGTCCACCATCTTCTTCAAGTCACCGAAGTCGCCGACGCCGAAACTGGTCCGAGACCTTAGCGAGAACACGGGCACCTGGGTGCCGGCGCACCTGACATCGTATATCGGGAAGAAAGCCTCGTCAAGCTCATACACGACAACCTGGTTCTCCTTCATGTCGGGCAGGTCAATGCGGCGGTTCATACCGTCCTCCCAAAGCAGGTCGCCCGGGTCGTGTACGTCGACGGCAACAAACTTAAACTCGAACGTGCGTCCCGCCAGCCTGGTAACATCAATATCGGCTACCCACTCGTTATAATTGTGCTCGTACATGGTCACTCCGTCAGCCACATTCCACGCCCCGAGCGACAGGTCAGAGCCTACAAGCACAAGCCTCTCGCGCCCCTTGAGCTGAGGGGCACGCACCTTTACGCGCGCCGTAACGGGATAATTGACCAGCGGCGCAGGGCTCATGCGCCTGCGCCGTATGCAGTCCGTAAAGGCCGAGCTGTACAGATAAGAGTCTGACGGAATGCCGAGCCAGTGGTCATATACGACAAACGGGCCGCCCCTCATGCTCGTAAGCTCAAGCCTGTGGGGCTCAACAACCCACTCGCTGCGCACTACTGTAGTCTCGCCGCGCACTACTGTATAATAATAATCAATGTGTGTACCGGTCTCCAGCCCAAGATTAAGGTCACACTTCCATACGTGACCGTCGTTGGTATGCATTCTGTAAGGCGTGGTGACTATCGAACCTTCCTCCCTTCCGGTTATAAGATTCAGTACGAGTTCCTCGCCGAAACTCGTATCGTAAGTGATGTTCAAAAGTATATTCATAGGTAACAGGTCTTTAATTTCGCTTCAAAGATAGCAATAAAAAAAATAAGGATAAAGCAAAATTCCGATGATTGTTCCTTTTGAACGTGCAATCGTTTACATCTAAACTTTCCACCCGTCGCCACAGGCTTCGTAATGCCCTGAAACAGTGGCACTAACAACCAGCTACGCCATATGCAGCCTTTCGCCTTCCGAAAGGCCATCTTTTACATCCCGAAAGGCCGTCAATCGCAAGCTAAAATGCCGTCTTTTACATTGCAAAAGAGCACAAAACGCAAGGTAAAAGGCCTTGTTTTACAACATAAACAAATGATGATAATTTAGCTAAACTTCTGTCAGTCTGTCAGGACATAGGTTAACACTCTGGTTATCAAAATGTTAGAGACTGAAAGATTGAGGATGAATCTTTCAGTTCCCTTCATGCCGGCAATTGACGGAAAATGCGCTGACAGATGTCTGGCGGACATCTGTCAGCGCATAAACAACTGACGGTCAAGGCATTAAGCTCCGGACTGACAGCTGAAAGAAATTTACGAAAAAAATGTCTATATACGCAAGCATTGCCGCCAACAAGCGGCCGGATAGGCCGATTATGTCAGCGGGCGCCATCCGACGGGAGCAATACCACGCCCTCCTGCTTCATCCCATCCATCATTATTTTCAGCGGACTGCTGAAGCGCACGTGGCGTACGTACTGCGTCTCGTCCACGGCAGGCATGGCGTCGAGCAGCTCCTTTTGGAATATGCCGTCGTTCTTGTAAGTGTTGACAGTGAAATATCCCACGCCGAAACTCGTAAGGTTCTGGAAGAAGTGCGTGCCCTGGCTTGGGTCAACGCGGTAGTTTGGCAGTCCGGCCTCAACTATCACGCGCGCCGCGCTGATGTGTGGCCACTTCACGGGAATGCCCAGCCAATAATCGCTTGAGCCCCAACGGCCTGGGCCTACGAGCACGTAGTTGGTGCCGTCGGCCAGGAACTTGCGGTTTATCCGCTCTATCTCGTCGGCTATGCGGGGATTGTTCGACGCGGTGAAGTTGTCGTCCGTCTTGACGTAAACCACGTCGACAACGTCTTCACTGATACCGTGGCCCAGCGAATTGTGCGAGCGCAGCAGGCATTTCGAGTCGTCTATGGCCGTCAGGTCTTCGTCGAGCACCTGCTTGCTGTCCACAATCGGGCGCATCTGCAACAGGTACAGCTCACCCGTGCGGTCGGCATTGATGTTGCACGCGAACTCTATCTCCACCGGCCTTCGCATGCCTTCGGCTCCGTACTTCATCGACATTTGCAGCAGTTCGGGCAGGGGGAACACGCCCTGTTGCAGCACTCCGCAGAACGAAATGATTTTCCTGCCGCCCTCGTAAATGCCGTCACGGATTACCTGGTCATAGGGGTCGTACGTCGAGGCAATATAGTTGAGCGAGCCGTCCTTGTCGGCTTCCTTAACCTTGAGCTTCTGGATGTTGAATCCGTCGTCAACCTTGAAGTCTCCGCCAACGTCTTTCATGTCGAGCGCATAGAACTGTGTCTGCGTCTGTCGCAGCGCAATCTCCATCTCGCTCATCTGCAACACCTGGTTGGGATGGTACGGACTGACGCGCAGCGTCTGGCCTCCGTCCACGATATACTTGCCCAGGCCGAGCGCCAGGCTTGCTATGCCTTCCTCCGATGTCTCGTCGCCTATGGGGTAATAGTTTATCGAACGCAGCACGCCCGATATGTTGGGATAGTACCTGTCGCCGTACTGTTTGCCCACTACTTCCTGCAGGATGACGGCCATCTTCTCCTGGTCTATGACGTTGCTCGTGGCCGTCATGTACGCCTTTGAGTCCTTGTAGTACACCGAGGCGTACACGCTCTTGATTGCCGCGGCGAGCATTTGCAGCATTTGATACTTGTCGTCGAGGTTGGGAATCATGTATGTCGAGTAGATTCCGGCGAACGGCTGGTAGTGCGAATCCTCCAGAAGACTCGACGAGCGGATGGCGATGGGCCTGTTAGTAGCGTCGAAGAAGGTGAAGAAGTCGGCTATATACTTGTCCGGCAGCTGCGCGCGGAGGAAGTGGCGGAGTATCTCCTCGTCGCTGGCATCGCTCAGGGCTATCTCGTAAAGGTTGTTGCTCTCCATGAACTGGTCGAACACGTCGGTGCATAGCACCACCGTCTTAGGTATCGACACACTAACGCCCTCGCGCTCGTTAAACTCCGGATGCTTCTTTATTATATTGTCCAGATACGCCAGTCCGCGGCCTTTGCCGCCCAGCGAGCCGTCACCTATTCGGGCGAAATGGGCGTAACGGTCGAACTTCCCGCGGTCGAACACGGCCACGACGCCTATGTTCTTCATGTGGCGGTACTGCACAATGGCGTCGAAGATGATTTTGCGGTGCAGGTCAACGTCCTGCAACTTATGCCATGTTACCGTCTTGAGATACTCCGACACGGGGAATATCGCCCTGGCGCACAGCCACCGGCTCATGTGGTTACGCGATATGTGGTAGAGCATTGAGTCGTAAGGTATCTTGAAGATGTTGTCCTGCAGCTCTTTCAACGTGCGCACCCGCATTACTTCCTTGTGGGTCTTTGGGTCGCGGAAGATGAAGTCGCCGAAGCCCATGTGCTCCGCCATGATGGCCCTAAGGTCAAGACTCATCGTCTTAGAGTTCTTGTCGATGAAGCGGAAATGCTCGGCCTCGGCCTTCGCCTTGTTCTCCGTCTCGCTGCTCTGGAGTATCAGCGGCAGGTACTCGTTGCGCTCCCTTATCTCGCGCAGCAGCTTAAGTCCGGCCTCAGAGTCCTTCTCGCCGTCCTTGGGGAAGCGGCAGTCGGATATTACGCCGAGCGTGTTGTCGGCGTATTTTTCGTACAGAGCCATAGCCTCCTCATACGTACGGGCGAGCACCACCTTAGGCCTGCCCCTCATGCGGAGCATTGCGCTGTGCGGGTTAAGCGCCTCGGTAGAGAAGTGTTGGCTTTGCGTAAGGATGTAACCGTAAAGCGTCGGCAGCAGGGAGGAATAGAAACGAATGCTGTCCTCCACCAACAGAATCATCTGCACGCCGGCCTCGGCGATGTCGTGCTCGATGTTCATCTTGTCCTCAATGAGCTTTATGATGGACATGATGAGGTTAGTGTTGCCCAGCCAACAGAACACATACTCGAATATTGACAGGTCTTCGTTCTCCATGCGACGCGTAATGCCGTGCGAGAATGGCGTCAGCACGACGCACGGAATGTCCGGAAACTTGTCCTTAACGTCGCGTGCCACAGTGAAAGCGTCGTTGTCCGCGTTGCCGGGCATGCATATTACAAGGTCTATGCTGGTAGAAGCAAGCACGTCGGCGGCCTCCTCCGTGGTGCTCACCTGGGTGAAGGTAGGCGGGTAACGCATACCCAGCTCGGTGTATTCGTTAAATATTTTCTCGTCAATACGGCCGTCGTCCTCGAGCATGAAGGCGTCGTAGGGATTGGCTATGATGAGCACGTTGAAGATACGCCGCGTCATCAGGTTCATGAACGTGACGTCCTTCAGGTAAAATTTATTCCACTGCTGTGGTGTGTTTTCACTCATATCAAGAGGTTTTATATTAGCTGCAAATGTACGGAAAATATCCGAAAACAAAGAAGCCTGCGCCAATTTTCAAATTCAGGTACGTAAAATAAGGAATACGGTCGGCGATGACCGACTGTCATACTGAGTCTTATTTCAATCCAAATGGTAGCAAACCGTTAGGGAAGCAATACCCTCTTCCAATCCAGGCGGTCGCACTTTGTCATTCCGTGTCGGCGCACGGAATCCATGAATGCACCCACTTATTGATTAAGGCAGGATGTTTTCTGGATTCCGTGCGCCGACACGGAATGACAAAGTGCGACCGCCTGGATTGGAAAATATTATAAGAAATAGACCTGAAGATTATGTTTTACCGTACAACCAAACTTCTAACGATTTGCGAAAGGTGGCCTTTTGCTTTCCGAAAGGCCGTCAATTACACGCTAAAATGCCGTCTTTTGGAAGGTAAAAGACGGCATTTCGCAAAGTCGCTGAATATCAGCGAATTACAAAGCGATAAAAACAAGGGCGGGCAGAGGTGCCTTGTCAGGTCTCTGCCCGCCGCATATCATGGTGATTAATAGTCGGGAGTCGTGGTTATCTGGCCGTCCTCGGTCACCTTGAGGTCTACGTTATGGTTGTCAAGGTCTATTAGATAATACTTCTCGCCCTGCGCGGTCTCGATGTAGTCGCAGTCGTCAATGCGCTTGCCTGGGTACTGGGCCTCGACAGCCTGACGGATGTTTGCCGGGATGTCGCGCGTCATGTCAGTGGATGTCTGTATCCAGTTATACGACGTGTCGAACAGTATCTCCTTGCTCTTGCCGTCGTGGCGCACCTCAACCTCGTATCCACGGGCGTCACGGTCAAAGTCTACCACGGTAGCGCCAGCGTAGTTGTTGTCGATGAACAGCTTGATTTCATCGGGTATCCCGTTGCCTATCATGTCGCCGTAGTTGCCTCCGCCTTCGCCCTGCAGCTCACGGAACAGCGTGCCGTTAAGGTCGAAGTAGAGGTCATAGTCGGGCTGACCGGCCTTCTCAACCTCGATTACATAGAAGGTCTCATACGACGGGCGCTGTATCTCGTCGATGTCGTCAACGGTCCATCCGTCCTGCGCGTACACCGTAGCGGCATATCCGGCCTGAACCGCCTGGGGCAGCGCGGTAAGGTCGCGTACATAGTCAACCTCGGTCATCACCCACTCTCCGCCTTCCGTAAACCATGCGTCATGCTCTCGGTTGTCCTTGCGGAACTCGGCAACGAGGTATCCGCCCTGCTCCCTGTCCCACTCTACACGGCCCACATTGCCGTACTTCGAGTCGAACGCAACCTGCACAGCCTCGGGCACGCGAGCGCCGTCATCATCGTCATCGTCGCTGCACGACGTTACCACCAGCGCCCCGAAAGCGCACATCATTGTCCACTTCAATAAATCAATAGTCTTCATAATCATCTCGTTTTTTTGTTTTTATTATTCCTGTTTCATTATCTCTGCCGGCCCTCAAGCTGCCGTCTTACGGACGCCTTGCCGGTTTTTACGAAAGCAAAGTTAGAGGGCAAATCTGAAATGAACCTGAAAACATGAAATATTTTCGTAATATTTTTTACACAACACGCATTTTCCGGTGTCTTTATATATAATAAGGTAAAGCGGGCATGACGGCAATATGTCGACATAAATGTTGCCGCTCTGCCCAAAACTGATTATCTTTGCAGGCATGAATACAAGACTGCTGACCTTCATCATCGCGCTGATGATGTCATTAAACGCCTCGGCACAGTACGAGAAATACCACGGCGACGGCATTGACGACTACCTGCGCTTCGTGCCGATAGCGTCGGCCTACGTGCTGAAAGCCGCCGGAGTGGAGAGCCAAAGTCCGTGGAAACGGCTTATTGTGAACACCGCTACGGCCTTCGCCATCGACGCCGCGTTTACCTACGGGCTGAAATATTCCATCAAATCTACACGCCCCGACGGCACCGACCGCCACTCGTTCCCGTCCGGACACACGTCGTTCGCCTTCTTCGGGGCCGCCATACTTGACAAGGAATTCCGCGAAGTAAGCCCCTGGATAAGCGTGACCGGATACACCGTTGCCACTGCTACGGCCATAGACCGTGTGCGCCGAAACCGCCACAGATGGGGCGACGTGTTCGCTGGAGCTGCCATCGGGGTGCTGTCGGTCCAGGCCGGATACTGGCTCGGGGACAAGATGACGGGATGGAAAAAGAACGTCGACGTAGCCGTCGGCCCAACGGGGCTGTGCGTAGTGGTAGGACTGTAACTGTTGCCACCAGTCTATTAACAAACAAAACATACATGGATAACAGCTATTCAACGAAGGAACAACTGAAGGAATACTACACGGCCCAGGCCGACAGGCTGTCGTGTGAGATAAGTTCGCTAAAGAAAAAGGGACGCATGTACGTAACCCTTGAGCTTGCCACGTTCGGCCTTGCCGTGGTGGCAGCCGTGGTCTACTGCGCCTACGGCATGCAATGGCCCTACCTTGCGGCTGCCGCGGTAATGATGGCGGCATACGCCGCAGTGCGCTCCTGCGACGTAAGGAACGGACGCAGGATAGAAAGCCTAAGGCGGCTGCACTCGGTCTACACCAAGGAGAGGCGGTACATGGAGGGCGACTACTCGTGCTTCGGCGGCGGAAGCAGGTATATCGACCCGTCGCATGCCTTCACTTTCGACATGGACGTGTTCGGACACGAGTCTCTTTTCAACCGTATCAACCGCTCGGTGACCACCGGCGGCAGCGACACGCTGGCCTCATGGCTGGGCAACCTGCCCAAGGACAAGGCCCAAACGGAGCGCCGCAGACAGGCCGTAGACGAGCTGGCGGGCATGGAGAAGTGGCGCGCCGAGTTCATGGCAGACGGCCAGGGCACGACCGACAGCGCCAACGGCAAGCACAAGGAGATAGACACTGCGGCCATACTTGACGCCGTAGCCCAGGTAAGCGGCATGGACATAGCGCCCAAGGCGGGGCAGGCGTGGACATTGGGCGTGGCAATAGCGGCCCTTACAGTATTCGCCCTGCTCATCATACTGTCAGCCATCGGCATCATGCCGGGCACAATAGCCGCGCTATGGGGCGTAGTACAGATGTTTATCGTGATAGGACTCAACGCCCGCTCGATACGTAACATAAGCCGCGCCGTGGAGAAGCTCCACGCCAACCTGCGCACGTACATCAGCCTGATACGCCGGATCAGCGACGCCGGATTTGCCTGCGCCGAGCTTAAGGAGTTGCAGGCAAAGCTGTCTGACGGCGACGGCGGAGCCCTTGAATCGTTCGGCAAGCTGTCGGGAATACTTGACAGCCTCGACCGGCGGGGCAACTTCATCGGGCTGATACTGTTCAACATGTTCGCCATGAGCGATTATTTCCTCGTGCGTCGGTTCCTCAAATGGCAGCGACTTTACATGCGAAGCATTACCGAATGGACCGACTGCGTTAGCCGCGTTGACGCTCTCGTGTCGATGGGAACGTTCCGTTTCAACGAGCCAAAAGCCACGACGGCCGAGGTGATAGAGGCCGACGAGGTGGTGTACAACGCCCGAGGACTGTACCATCCCTTCCTTGGCGACAAGGCGGTGCGCAACGACTTCAACATCAGCGACGGCCACTACTACATCATAACGGGCGCCAACATGGCCGGCAAGAGCACCTTCCTGCGCTCGATTGGCGTAAACTACATCCTCGCAATGAACGGTATGCCGGTGTTTGCGGACAGCCTTCGGGTGTCAGTTTTCAACCTGTTCAGCAGCATGCGCACGTCAGACGACCTGAGCCGGGGCATAAGCTATTTCAATGCCGAACTGCTGAGACTGAAGCAACTGCTTGACAACTGCCGCCGTGCGACACGCACGCTCATAATACTTGACGAGATACTGAAGGGCACAAACTCGCTCGACAAGCTTAACGGGTCGCGCCTTTTCCTCAAGGCCGTGGCCCAACTGCCCGTCACGGGAATAATTGCCACCCACGACCTCGAGCTGTCAAAGATGGAGAATGAGGAGAACAGGCGGTTCCATAACTGGTGTTTCGAAATAGAACTGACCGACAACATCACCTATACTTATAAGATAACGCCAGGAGTCGCACGCAACCAGAACGCCACGTTCCTGCTTAAGAACATACTGAAAGACACGTAGACGCCAATACGTAAGATACATGATAAGCCCCGTTTAAAGATTATAAACATATAAAAATCTACAAAACGGGGTTTTATTTTATTTTGCAATAAAACACGAACAAACAGATTACAAATAGAAACTTTACTGGTGTTATTTTGATAAAAATCATAACACAAACCTAAAAAGGTTGCAAAAAGTTAAACAATTCACGCTTAAAAACACGGTCAAAATGAAAGTATTTTTGTAATTTTGCAATCAATTTGATACGTGTTATTAGTTTTTACAACTTAAATGCAACTAAGAAATGGGAAATGGATTGTATAATGCCGAGTACGAGCACGACGCGTGCGGCGTCGGAATGGTTGTCAACATTCATGGCAATAAGAGCCACGAACTGGTTGACAATGCGCTGAAAGTACTCGAGAACATGCGCCACCGCGGCGCCGAAGGAGCCGACAACAAGACCGGCGACGGTGCGGGTATAATGTTGCAGATACCCCACGAGTTCATACTTCTTCAAGGAATACCAGTCCCGGAAAAAGGAAAATACGGTACGGGACTTGTCTTCCTGCCCAAGGACGGCAAGCGCCAGCAGGACATCCTGAGCGTGATGATAGAGGAAATCGAGCGCGAAGGACTGTCGCTGATGCACCTGCGCAACGTGCCGACGGCGCCTGAATGCCTCGGAGAGACGGCTCTCGAAAGCGAACCCGACATCAAACAGGTGTTCGTAACTGGCGTCACGGACGACAAAGTGCCGTCTTTTGAGCGTACACTGTACCTCATCCGCAAGCGCATAGAGCGCCGCGTGAGCGACAAGGACTTCTATGTCTGCTCGCTGTCATCCAAGAACATCGTGTATAAAGGTATGCTGTCGAGCCTCCAGCTGCGCCAGTATTTCCCCGACCTTACCAACAAATACTTCACCAGCGGCCTCGCCCTGGTACACTCAAGGTTCTCTACCAACACGTTCCCGACGTGGAGCCTCGCGCAGCCTTTCCGTCTTCTGGCCCATAACGGAGAAATCAACACCATACGAGGGAACCGCGGCTGGATGCAAGCCCGTGAGAGTGTGCTCAGCTCTGACGCCCTCGGCGACGTCAAGGAGCTGTCGCCCATAGTGCAGCCGGGCATGAGCGACTCGGCCAGTCTTGACAACGTGTTCGAGTTTTTCGTAATGTCGGGACTCTCGCTGCCCCACGCCATGGCGCTGATGGTGCCCGAGAGCTTCAACGACAAGAATCCAATATCGGAAGACCTGAAGGCCTTTTACGAATACCACTCTATCCTGATGGAGCCGTGGGACGGCCCCGCCGCGCTACTGTTCAGCGACGGCCGCTACGCAGGCGGTATGCTCGACCGCAACGGATTGCGTCCCGCCCGCTACACAATCACCAAGAACGACATGATGGTGGTGGCCAGCGAGGTCGGCGTTATGGACTTCGACCCGTCTGAAATAGCGGAGAAAGGACGCCTGCAACCGGGAAAGATACTGCTCATTGACACCCAAGAGGGAAAGATTTACTATGATGGAGAGATAAAAGAGCACCTCGCCGCAGAGCATCCTTACCGCCGTTGGCTGTCCACCAACCGTATCCAGCTGGAGAAACTGAAGAGCGGACGCAAGGTGGACAACGCCATAAGTGACCTCGTTCGGCACGAGCTCATGTTCGGATACGGCGCCGAGGACATCGACAACACCATCATTCCGATGTGCGTCAACGGCCAGGAACCTACCGCAGCGATGGGCAACGACACTCCGCTTGCAGTGCTGAGCGACCGTCCGCAGGTGTTCTTCAATTACTTCCGACAGCAGTTTGCGCAGGTGACAAACCCCGCAATAGACTCAATCCGCGAGAGCCTCGTCATGTCGCTGACCGAATATATCGGCCGAGTAGGCTCCGGAATACTACGCCCGGACGAGTCAAACTGCAAGATGGTGCGCCTGCCCCACCCAATACTTAACAACACCCAGCTCGACATTCTTTGCAACATACGATACAAAGGGTTCAACACCGTCAAGCTGCCGATGCTCTTCGAGTGCGCAAAAGGCGAGGACGGACTGCGCGACGCACTTGACAAGCTGTGCAAGGATGCCGCCCGCAGTGTTGACGAGGGTTACAATTACATCATCCTTTCCGACCGCGACATCGACGAAACGCATGCCGCCATACCTTCACTCTTGGCCGTCAGCGCAGTGCATCATTACCTTATATCAGTAGGTAAGCGTGTGCAGACCGCCCTGATAGTGGAGAGCGGCGAGATACGCGAGACCATGCACGCGGCTCTCTTGCTCGGTTACGGCGCGTCGGCGCTGTGCCCCTACATGGTGTTCGCAATCCTCGACGACCTCGTAAAACGCAAGAAGGTACAGGAAAACTACGAAACCGCCGAGGCAAACTATATCAAGGCGGTGAAAAAGGCGCTGCTGAAAATCATGGCGAAGATGGGTATCTCTACCATACGTTCTTACCGAGGAGCCAAGATTTTCGAGCCTATCGGCCTGTCGGAGAGCCTTCTAAAGACATACTTCGGTACCGAAATATCAAGTATCGGAGGTATAGGGCTTGAGACAATAGCAAAAGATGCCGTGGCAATGCACGACGAGGGATTCTCAAAGAAGGTTGAAACCGACTTCCTCCCGAACCTCGGACAGTTCCATTACCGTAAGGACGGAATACGCCACGCATGGAATCCTGAGACGATAGCGACGCTCCAGCTCGCCACGCGCAACGGCGACTACAAGAAGTACAAGGAGTTTACCAAGCTGGTAGACGACAAGGCTGACGCCATATTCATACGCGACTTCTTCGACTTCAAGCGTGCAGCCACGCCGATAAACATAGACAAGGTAGAGCCTGTTAGCGCCATCGTGAAGCATTTTGTGGCAGGAGCGATGAGCTTCGGAGCGCTCTCCAAGGAGGCGCACGAGGCCATAGCGCTGGCCATGAACAAGCTCGGCACCCGCTCTAACACGGGCGAAGGCGGCGAGGATAACGAGCGTTTCCACTCCATAATGGACGGAATATCGCTCTCAAGCAAGACAAAACAGGTGGCGTCTGGACGCTTCGGAGTGACAACCGAGTACCTCGTGAACGCCGAAGAGATACAAATCAAGGTGGCACAGGGCGCAAAACCGGGCGAGGGAGGCCAGCTGCCGGGCTTCAAGGTTGACGAAGTGATAGCCAAGACTCGTCATTCCATACCCGGAATATCGCTTATCTCACCGCCACCCCACCACGACATATACTCCATCGAGGACCTTGCGCAGCTTATATTCGACCTGAAGAACGTCAATCCGAAGGCTGCGATAAGCGTCAAGCTGGTAGCCGAGAGCGGCGTGGGAACCATCGCTGCGGGCGTTGCCAAGGCCAAGGCTGACCTCATTGTGATATCTGGCGCCGAAGGAGGAACGGGCGCCAGCCCTGCGTCGAGCATGCGCTTTGCTGGCATTTCGCCTGAAATAGGCATTAGCGAGACGCAGCAGACGCTCGTGAAGAACGGTCTGCGTGGGCAGGTAAGGCTACAGGTTGACGGCCAGTTGAAGACCGGACGCGACATAATAATAATGTCATTGCTCGGCGCCGAGGAGTTCGGCTTCGGCACGTTGCTGCTCATCGTGCTCGGATGTGTCATGATGCGTAAGTGCAACTTGAACACTTGTCCGCTCGGAGTGACCACCCAGAACCCCGAACTGCGCCGCCACTTCATGGGCAGATACCAGTATCTGGTCAACTATTTCACATTCCTCGCGCAGGAGGTTCGTGAATACTTAGCCGAAATGGGATACACCAAGCTCGACGACATCGTGGGACATACAGAGCTGATAGTGCGCAAACCAGCCGAAAAGGGCAGCAAACCGTCAATGCTCGACTTCACCCGACTGTTGCACAAGGAATGCGGAACGTGCTCACTAAAGCATACGACCGTACAGCATCATGACCTCGACGGCATACTCGACCGACAGATTATACACTCTGCACAGCGTGCCATCGGAGAACAGGAAGAGGTAAACCTCGACTACGCAATCAAGAACACCGACCGTGCCGTGGGCACAATGCTGAGCGGACTCATAGCCGAGAAATACGGAGAAAACGGTCTGCCAGACTCTACGGTGAACATAAAGTTCAAGGGAAGCGCGGGCCAAAGCTTCGGCGCGTTCCTCGTAAAAGGTGTCAACTTCAAGCTGGAGGGCGAGGCTAACGACTATTTTGCCAAGGGCCTCAGCGGCGGACGCATAGCGATATTGCCGCCCGTGCGCAGCAACTTCAACGCCGAAGACAACACCATAGCAGGCAACACGGGCCTCTACGGAGCCACTTCTGGCGAGCTGTACGTCAACGGTAAGGTGGGCGAACGCTTCGGCGTGCGCAACTCGGGAGCCATAGCGGTAATCGAAGGGGCAGGAGACCACTGCTGCGAGTACATGACCGGAGGCCGCGTTGTAGTGCTCGGCGAGACCGGACGCAACTTTGCCGCAGGAATGAGCGGCGGCGTAGCGTACGTGTGGGACAAGCGCCACAACTTCGACTACTTCTGCAACATGGACATGGTGGAGATAAACCTCGTGGAGGAAAGCTCGTACCGCAAGGAGCTGCACGAGCTGATTCGCCAACATTACCTATACACCGGCTCGAAGCTCGCGCGCACTATGCTCGATGACTGGAACCGCTACGTCGAGGACTTCATACAGGTTGTCCCAATCGAATACAAGCGTGTGCTCCAGGAAGAGCAGGTAAGGAAACTGCAACAGAAGATTGCCGACATGCAGAGAGACTATTAAAGAATTAAGAGTTAAGAATTAAGAATTAAGAAAAATAGCATTGCTAACAACCACAAGTCATATTTTCTTAATTCTTAACTCTTAATTCTTAATTCCACAAGTCATATTTTCTTAATTCTTAACTCTTAATTCTTAATTGAAAATGGGAGACCCTAAAGCATTTCTTACGATACACCGCAAAGAAGCGGGATACAGACCGGTACATGACCGTATTCATGATTTTGGAGAGGTAGAGCAGACCCTTAACTCTAACGACCGCCGCCAACAGGCGTCGCGCTGCATGGATTGCGGCGTGCCCTTCTGCCATTGGGCGTGCCCGCTGGGCAACAAGCCGCCCGAGTGGAACGACGCCTTGTACAAGGGCGACTGGGAACTGGCATACCGCCTGCTCAACTCCACCAACGACTTTCCCGAGTTTACGGGGCGTATCTGCCCGGCGTTGTGCGAGAAGGCGTGCGTGCTTAACCTTATGGAGCACGAGCCTACGACCAACCGTGAGGACGAAGCGGCAATAACCGAGCACGCCTTCGAGGAGAACTACGTGCGCATACACCACCCCGAACGCAACGGCATGAAGGTAGCCGTGATAGGCTCCGGCCCCGCCGGACTTGTCGCAGCCAACCGCCTTAACCTGTCGGGCTACACGGTGACGGTGTTCGAAAAGAACGAGGACGCCGGCGGACTGCTGCGCTACGGCATACCTAACTTCAAGCTGAACAAGGCCGTAATCGACCGTCGCATGGACGTGCTGCGCGCCGAGGGCATTGAGTTTAAGTTCAACCAGAACATCAACGTTGAGAAGCTGCCCGACGGTTTCGACGCCTACGTCATTGCAACGGGCACTCCACAGGCACGCGACCTCAACATTCCGGGGCGCGACCTGAAGGGCATATACTTCGCACTTGACATGCTGGCACAGCAGAACCGCGTGCTGGCGGGCATGGAGTTCAAGCGCGAGGAACTGGTAAACGCCAAGGGAAAGGACGTGCTTGTCATCGGCGGAGGCGACACCGGCAGCGACTGTATCGGCACAGCACACCGCCAGGGCTGCCGAAGCGTGACGCAGATAGAGATTATGCCGAAGCCACCCGTCGGTCCAGAAGACCCGCAGAACCCGTGGCCTAACTGGCCGCGCACGCTCAAGACCACGTCGAGCCACGAGGAGGGATGCACCCGCCGTTGGAACATCAACTCGCTGAAGTTCATCGGCAAGGACGGAAAACTAACCGGAGTGGAGGTGCAGGAGATAACATGGAAGCCCAATCCCGAGGGCGGCCGCCCACTGATGGAGCCCGTGGGCAAGCCCGAAGTGATAAAGGCCGACATGGTGCTACTGGCGATGGGCTTCCTGAAACCGCAGCAACCGAAGTTCGCCCCGAACGTATTTGTAGCCGGCGACGCCGCCAGCGGAGCCTCGCTCGTAGTGCGCGCGATGGCCGGCGGACGCGATGCGGCACGACAGGTGGACGCATTCCTCTCGGCAAAATAGCGCAAGGCCATAATTAACTGATAATCAGCATATTGCCAAAAGGCCGTCTTTTACCTCGTAAAAGACGGCCTTTTATCGTGCGATTGACGGCCTTTCGCATCACAAAAGGCCGTCAATCATATTCTTATCTTCCGCAGGCGGTGTTCAGTCATGCCGCTTACTGTAATACGTTATGGTGTTGTCGCTGTAGACGTTGCGGCTTATCGGCTCGACGTTGGACGGCAATTGCGGGGCGCGCGTGCCGCCGGCTACGGTCTTGGAGGCCACCTCCACACGTATCTCGTCCCACCAATCATTGTTCTGTAGAAATCCACTTAAAGTCTCGGCGCCGCCCTCCACGATAAGCGACTGCACCCCTTCGTCATGCAGCCAGGCGAAAAGTTGTGGTATGACGGGCCGCGAGAAGTCGGCCGACGGGCAGAAAGGACGGTTGCGGTCGATGACTATACGGCGCGGATTAGGCCCGCTCCAGTGGCGCACGTCAAGACGGGGGCGGTCGCGCTCGGCCGTCACACGGCCCACGAGTATAGCGTCATACTCGGCCCGGAGCTTGTGCGACAACATCTGGGTTACGGGCGTCGACAGCATCGTCGGACTGAAGTTGTCGTCAAGATAGCCGTTGGCCGTCATGCACCACTTCAGCAGCACATACGGCCTTTGCCGTTCGTTGAAGGTGATGAAACGCTTGTTCAGCTCCTTGCATTCACGTTCCAGCACGCCGACGGTGACGTCAATGCCGGCGTCGGTCAGCCGTTTGATACCCCGCCCGTGCACCTTGGCGAACGGGTCGACACATCCCACTACTACACGTCTCACCCCTTTCCGTACTATCAGGTCGGCGCATGGCGGCGTGCGGCCGTAATGCGAGCACGGTTCGAGGCTTACGTATATCGTCGATTCGCGCAAAAGAGCCTCGTCGTCGGGCTTAACCGAGGCGAAGGCGTTGACCTCAGCGTGTCCCTCACCGCACCTTACGTGGTATCCTTCACCTATTACGCGCCCGTCGCGGCTAACTATTACAGCCCCTACCATGGGGTTCGGCTTGGCGTTTTGCCGCCCGTTGAGCGCCAGTTGTATGCAACGGCGCATGAATTTCTCGTCGATTTCCCTTTGTTCCATAATGCAAAAATAATCCATTATTCACTATCCGTTGTTCATTGTTCCTGATTTTTTCACTAATTTTGCATATACCTTATCCCATAACGGCAACAAAACGATGGAAATAAACTACAAGATACAATTTCCCGGAATGATGAAGGGAAAGAAAATACTGTACGTCCACGGCTTCGCTTCGTCGGGGCAGTCGGGCACGGTGACCAAAATCCGCGAGATGATTCCCGACGCGACTGTCGTCGCTCCGGACCTTCCGCTCCATCCGGAGGAGGCTCTCGCCCTTTTAAGGGACACCTGCGCAAAGGAACAACCCGACCTTATCATCGGCACGTCGATGGGCGGAATGTACACCGAAATGCTTTACGGGTATGACCGCATAGTGGTAAACCCGGCGTTCCAGATGGGCGACACCATGCTGAAACACGGCATGTTGGGCAAAAATACGTTCCTTAACCCGAGGCAAGACGGCGTTCAGGAGTTCATAGTAACCAAGGCTCTGGTCGAGGAATACAAGCAGATAACCGCCCAATGCTTCTCCGCCGTGACACCGGAGGAGAGGGACAGCCGTGTGTTCGGCCTCTTCGGCGACGCCGATCCGGTAGTACATACGATGGAACTTTTCGCCGAGCACTACCGCAACGCCATCAGTTTCCACGGCGAACACCGCATGAACGACACCGTGCTGCTGCACTCCGTAATACCCGTTATACAATGGATAGACGACCGTCAGGAGGGTCGCACCCGCCCGGTAATCTACGTCGGTATTGACACTCTGCGTGACCGCTACGGCAAACAGCAGTCGAGCGCGATGAAAGCGTACCGCACTCTGCTCGAGAATTACACAATGTACGTCGTCGCGCAGTCGCCTACCAACGACCCGAAATACATCGCCGACGTTGCGTCATGGGTGCAGGACGTGGTCAATGTGCCCGCATGGAACCATCTTGTGTTCACCAACCGTCTTGATCTTCTTTACGGCGACTACCTCATCGAGCCGTCAGACGACTTCGGCGCAGCCGACTTCGTGGGCACACGCATCCGCTTCGGCGACGACACTTTCAAGACATGGGAAGAGATAATTGAGTTCTTCGGCAGGCTGGGAGGACAGTGAATAATTAAGAATTAAGAGTTAAGAATTAAGAAAAATACTCTTATTGTTTGCGAACAATGCGTAACAACAAGGCATATTTTCTTAATTCTTAACTCTTAATTCTTAATTTCCAGGCTCTTAATTCTTAATTTCCCGACTCTTAATTCTTAATTTCCCAAGTCATCTTTTCTTAATTCTTAACTCTTAATTCTTAATTCCCGCATGAATTACTTGTTCTCCCGTGTCCTCGAAATAACCACCTTATATGATAGCGTAAAGCCGTCGAGCCTCAACAAGATGGCGCATGAGACGCTTGTGCTTGCGTGCCACGAAGGGCTGAAAGGCAGCGGACAGGCATACGGAAACCTGTTCTCTCAGGTGGATTTTCTCTGCCGTAAGTGCAACGTAAGGTTATCCGACAGGATTGCTGTACAGGCAATGCGCCGCCACACCAACGGTGTAGAGCAGGTTGAGAAGGCAGATTTCATGTACGACATGCGTGCCCTTTGCCGCTTTATCTCTGCCGTGACGGGCGACGACGTGCCGGGAGAACTGCTCCGTGTACTGCCCGCCGATGACAAGATTCATGACCGGGTAGAGGGGCTTGACGTGCGTTATGTGCGCTGCATCGTCAGGAGTTGGGACGAGGGATACGCTTATGTGTCGGCTGAAAAAGGACTTGACGGCCGCCTGCTCGCCGTGGATTTGTCTGACGAAGACCTTGTTTACGTGCGCAAAATGTTGCGCGAGGGCATGCAGATGAACCTTCTCGACTGCAAGATAGACAACCTTCCGCATTCAATAAGCACTGCTCCCGACGGCACGGAGAGCGTCGTTGTGCCAGGACTTGTGGTCGTAGAGCCTGATTATCTGGTAGACATCAGTTCGATAGCGGCGTGCTTCAAGGAGTATGGACACCATCCATTGTCTTACGTTCTCGAACGGATGAGGCCGCGGGCGAACAGTTCCGCCATTCTGCTTGGTAACCTTGCGGGCGGCGTTCTCGACGATATTATAAATGAGGATGAGGCCTTCAGCCTTGCCGAAACGCTGCGGTCGAACTTCGCCGACAAGGCTTTGGAGTACTGTTCGTGTACCGATTTTGACGCCGCAAGGTTCAAGGAAGATATCAAAACGCAGGCCGCTAACATACGTGAGGCCGTCAACGTGATGTTCGCAGAGTACGACCGGAGCCGCGTTGTGCTCGAACCGTCGTTCGTTTGCGAGCGTCTTGGCCTGCAAGGACGTGTCGACCTCATGACAACCGACTTCCGCCTGCTTGTTGAACAGAAGTCGGGCAAGAACCGTAACGTGGAGACCGGACGTGCCGGAGGCCACGGCAGCATGCAGCTGGAGCCGCATTACGTCCAGCTGTTGCTGTACTACGGTGTGCTGAGATACAACTTCAACCTCGGTTACGACCGCACGGACATACGCCTGCTTTACTCCAAATATCCGTCCGAACGTGGTCTTATGGCCGTGGCTTTTTACCGAAAGCTGTTCCGCGAGGCGTTAAAGCTGCGCAACGAAATTGTCGCTACCGACTTCTTTATAGCCCGTGAAGGCTTTGAACGCATACTTCCCGTACTCACTCCGGAGCGCATCAACACCGCCGGACTTGACAATTCGTTCTACCATACGTGGCTGTTGCCGAAGATAGAGGCGGTGACCGAGCCGCTCAGAAACCTCGAACCGCTCGAACGGGAGTACTTTTGCCGCATGGCGACGTTCGCCTGCCGTGAGCAGCTTCTCGGCAAAGTGGGCACCCAGGAGGGCGTAAGCAGCTGCGCCGCCGACCTCTGGAACATGCCGCTTACCGAGAAGATAGAGACCGGAAACATATATACGGGACTGAGGATTGTGGCAAAGGAGTGCGGCGGAGGCGGCGACGTGCCCAACATGTTGCGCCTGACGGTGCCCGGACAGGGTGAAGGCTTCCTGCCGAACTTCCGCCGCGGCGACATGGTTTACCTTTATCAATACCCCGAAGGACAGGAACCTGACGCACGTAACGCCATTCTTTACAAGGGCACTATGGTGGAGATACACACCGACGAGATTTCAGTCGCATTGACAAACGGGCAGAAAAATCCCGAGATACTTAAGGTTCAGGACGGCGATGAAGGTCTGCTTTACGCCGTGGAACATGCCGGAGGTGACTCGTCGGCAGGCTCGGCAATGCGCAGTCTGTTCGAGTTTGTCACCGCCCCGGCGGCACGTAAGGCCCTGCTTCTCGGCCAACGTCCGCCCGAGATGGACGCAACACAGAGGCTGACACGCATGTACAACCCGTCGTATGACGACATAATTGAGCGCACCAAGCAGGCACGCGACTACTTCCTGCTGGTCGGTCCGCCGGGCACTGGCAAGACATCAATGGCCATCAGGTTTATTGTTGAGGAAGAATTGACGAAGGATGACGCCTCGATACTGCTCATGGCGTACACCAACAGGGCCGTTGACGAGCTGTGCGCAATGCTCGACGACGCAGGCATTGACTACATCCGGCTGGGCAGCGAGTACAGTGCCGACCCGCGTTGCAAGCCTCATCTGCTGTCAGAATACGTCAAGGACACACCCCGGCTTGACGGAATGAAGGCTAAGATAATGTCCGCCCGAGTCATAACGGGCACTACGTCAATGCTCGTGTCACGGCCTTACGTCTTTGACTTGAAGCACTTTACGCTTGCCGTTGTTGACGAAGCGTCGCAGATTCTCGAGCCGAACATCATCGGCCTGCTGGCTGCCCACCGTCCCGACGGCAACGGAACGGAGACTTGTCGCATAGACCGCTTCATCCTTACGGGCGACCATAAGCAGCTGCCCGCCGTTGTCCGGCAGGACGAAAGCGACTCGGCCGTATCGTCATCGACGCTCAACGACATCTGCCTGGACAACTGTCGTAACTCGCTGTTCGAACGCTTGCTGCGCCTGGAGCGCAAGGCGGGGCGCACAGACTTCATCGGCGTGCTGCGGCGCCACGGCAGAATGCACCCCGAAGTGGCCGACTTCCCCTGCCATGAGTTCTATTACGAAGAGAATTTAAGCCCTGTTCCGCTGGCCCACCAGCAGGAAACGGCGCTCGAATATGCCGACATCGGCATGCACGACGAGCTTGACACGCTGCTGCGCAAGCACCGCGTAATCTTCATTCCGTCACGGATGTGCCGCCGTCCGGACGTTTCTGACAAGGTAAACACCGACGAGGCAGCCACCGTGGCCGACATCCTGCATCGTGTAAGACTTATGCTGGGCGACCGCTTCACGCCCGAGCGCAGCGTGGGCGTAATCGTTCCGTACCGTAACCAGATAGCCGTTATCCGCAAGGAGATAGAGCGTTACGGCATGAAAGAGCTCGAGGCTGTGTCGATAGACACGGTTGAGAGATACCAGGGCAGCCAGCGCGACGTGATAATATACTCGTTTACGGTGCAGAACCGATGGCAGCTGGAGTTTCTTGCGGGCAGTTGTTTCATTGACGAAGGCCGCCTGATAGACCGTAAACTGAACGTGGCGATGACACGTGCGCGCCGCCAGATGATAATGACGGGCAACGTTGAGGTGCTGTCGACGAACCCCGTTTTCGACAGGCTGATAAAGTATGTCAAGGGGAAGGGCGGTGAACAGGAAATAAAAAAGGGACTCCGCTGAGTCCCTCATTCCATTGTTAACCTTAAATCTAATACTATGAAAAACACGATGCAAAGGTAAACATTTTTCATAAAAGCGGTGCATAATGCGCTGCTTTTTTGTTATAAAGTGGTGTTTTTATTGACTTATATCAAATGAAGGAATCTTTATGACACATAATTAGCCATTTTTCGAGCATTTAGGGTGTATAGAAAAGATTGACGGAAAAGAGGCGTAAGATAAGGAGTTGGCAGGGATTTGTCGGAAGTTAGACGAACAGCAGTTAGTCCGGAGTTAACAGCCAAGAGTCTTGTTGTTATGAGTAAAACATGTGTCTGTTGACTCCTTATAACCCCGGCGAGAAGCGCCAGACTTCCGTTAATTCCTTATCTAAATTCCCTTTCAAAATCCCTTGTGTAACTGTTTGATATTCAATGCGTTATAAAAGGCCATCTTTTGGCTTCCAAAAGGTGGCCTTTTAGCTTGTAAAAGACGGCCTTTTGCAATACGATTTGCCGTCTTTTGAAAACCGTCGATATTCCTTCCCGTTGCGGGTGAACATCAAGCGGCTTTTTATTATATAAATCAAGGTGTCAGGATTATGCTTGACGGTATGCCGTTTGATGAAATTCAGGCGTTTAATTTATATATAATGTATAGACTGTTATGCTCCGGTGGCGTATCGGGTGATGATTTAACCCGTCGCAATGCGCTGTATTCTTAAAATCTGTTTACATGTAGCCGCTTTTTACTTGGCAAGTTTAAACTAAAGTTAAAATCATGGCTTTTCTTGCATTTTTTCGTCGAAAAACTTGCAAGTAATGTGTTATTGCAGTACATTTGCAGTGTACTACAACAATAGTACACTAAGAAACAAATAAACATTAATGACAATATTGACAATTTAAAGACTTTAACAATTATGGGAACTATCATCACAGCAGCTACAATCATGGCAATGTACCTTAACTCAACAGGTAACGTCAACTCACAGTATTACTACAACGCCGACATCGAGAACGGCCAGGTAAAGACAATGTACGTGTATGACAAGCAGGGCGAGAGCCTCAGCGGCAAACTGGAATACCGCTATACTTACGACAACCAGGGCCGCATAACAAGCAAAGAGGTAGTACGCCGCGACGCACGCACGGGCCGGATGACACCCGAAAGCCTGTACACCTACACTTATACCACTGACGGATACACGATGGAGCGCAACTTATGGAATGCCTCAACACACGCCTTCGACCGCGCCGACGGCCGTACCGAATACCGCCGCGAGACCGAGAGCGTAATGTCGGTGACCAACTATGAAGTGGCAGAGGACGGCACAGTGACCGCCATAACGGACAACATGCTGGTAATGCTGCCGGCTAACGAAGGGCTGATGGCGGAAAAATTTTAGTAGTTAAAGTAGTTAAAAGTAGTTAGAGTAGTTAAAGTCGAATGTCCTGAAGACCACCTATCCAACATCCGAAACATACTCTCTCTAAACAATCAGCAAGGCATTTGACTTTAACTACTTAGCGAACGTAGTGAGCGATAACTACTTTAACTACTATAACTCCAATAGGAATAACCCCAAAACCAAAATAAAATGATACACATCGAGAATTTAAAATACAAATACCAGGGCGCGAAACATTACGTCTTCGACAACTTCAGCCTCGACTTTGAGGACAACAACATCTACGGACTGCTTGGCAAGAACGGCACGGGTAAGTCCACCCTGCTCTATCTTATCAGCGGACTGTTGCGCCGTACGGCCGGCACCATCACAGTAGACGGCGTTGACTCGTCGAGACACCAGGCCGAGACGCTCGAGGAAATATTCCTCGTTCCCGAGGAGTTCGACCTCGCCCCGATGACCCTCGAGGCCTACGTCAAGCTGAACAAGCCGTTCTATCCACGCTTCAGTCGCGACATATTGGAAAGCTGTCTGCGCGACTTCGAACTGACGCCGGACATCCACCTCAAGGAACTTTCCATGGGACAGAAAAAGAAAGTGTACATGAGCTTCGCCATGGCGGCCAACACCAAGCTCCTGCTTATGGACGAGCCGACCAACGGACTGGACATTCCGTCGAAGAGCCAGTTCCGTAAAGTAATAGCGAACAACATGGCCGACGACCGCACAATGATAATATCCACCCACCAGGTGCACGACGTTGAGTCGCTGCTCGACCACATCGTAATGCTCGACCGCTCGCAAATCCTGCTTAACGCGTCCGTCGCCGACATATGCGAGAAGTACAACTTCGAGTTCCGTTCATTAGGAGAACCGCAGGACGACGTGCTCTACTCTGAGCCGTCAGTGCAGGGCAACGCCGTAATAACGCGCAAACGCGAGGGCGACGAGGACACTACGCTTAACCTTGAGCTGCTCTTCAACGCTCTGACTAAACATGCATTATAATCTTAAAGACAAAAGACAATGAAAAATTTTGATATAAACCGCTTTGGCAGTGTGCTGAAATGGAATGCGCTGATGACAAAGAAAGAGATACTTACAAATACCGCCTCAATGACGTTCGCGTTCGTCGTGCTTGCCGTGGTGCAGGTAATGTCGAGCCGTAATGAGTCTGACATGGTTGTTGCTGATAATTTTAATAGCTTCACATCGTTTGCGCTTTTTGTATTTTTGATAATCTGTTCCATCGGCGGATGCTGGATTTTCAACAACATGAAGACCAAAGAGCAGCGCATAACGTTCAAGATGCTGCCGGCCACAGACCTCGAGAAGTTCGTTGTCCGTGCGCTTTACGCCACGGTGGTGTGGTGGCTTATGGGCTTCATCGCATTCTGTCTGGCTGACCTTTTCCGCATGCTCATCAGCCTGATAGCGGGCATTGACATAGTGAAAAGCGCCATACCGGACTTTCTTAACATGCTTTTCGGCGGCAACGACCATAACATCAGCATATTCGGTGAGACCGACATGACCTACGTATTGCCGCTTACCTTTGCCGCTAATGCCTGGGCTTTCTGGGTACATTCGCTCTACATACTGGGCGGAGCGCTGTTCCGTCGCCGCCAGTTCGTGCTCACCACGCTTGCGCACTGTATCATCGGACTGGCCTTCACGCCGATAATCGTGGACTTTGTCGACAGCCTTGACAATGAGACCGCCGAGCAAATGTTCTGCATTGTGATGTGGACGGCGGGCTCGGTGTTCACCCTTCTCTTCCTGTTTAACTGGTGGCTGTCGTACAAAATATTCCGCCGCATGCAGGTAATCAACAACAAATGGCTGAACCTTTGAAAGGTGAAAGGGTGAAAAAGTGAAAAGGTGAAAAAACCGTTTGCGTGAATTAAAAATGTCAGTGGAAACCGCCGGGTTGGTAAAAAGCCGTCTTTCGCCTTCCAAAAGGCCGCATTTTACAACGCAAAAGACCGTGTTTTGCAAGCCAAAAGACCACCTTTTACAGTACCAAACGTAACACACTGATTGTCAACAAGATACAAGAGACATAAGGAGCAATCCCTCCCTAACCAAAGGAACAGCCCATCCCTACCCCTCCCGAGGGAGGGAATGCGGACAGGAACTAATGATATAAGGTAATGGCTTTAACTTCTTAGCGACCGCAGGGAGCGGTAACTTCCTGTAACTTCTATAACTTCTAAAAATAAAACATTAGTGTCCCGTTAAAATGAGACGAGTTAAACAATTAATCAAATAGCCCCGGAATAATGGGATTATTTAGATCTTTGACATCATTGAAATTAGTCTTGTCGAACAGGTCACGCAAGTAGGTTTTGTCTGTCAATGATATGCTGAGAATTTGCAAAACTTCATAGGTTGAGCGTTTCAACTTCATATCATGTTGGACAATAGCCACAAGACAGTATGTGATAATAGCCACACTGATTTGTATGCGGACGGCGTTCTCTGTTGTGCCCCAGAATTTCTTTATCTTGAGGTGCTGCTTGAGCCATTTGAAGAACAGTTCAATCAACCATCTTTTCTTGTAAAGATTGGCAACATCCAATGCAGAAAGTTGTTTCGCATTCGTCAGAAAAGTGAACTCACGGTCATCTTCTTCATCGTAATATCGGACGAGTCTGAATGACTCCGGATATTTCTTCTCGGAGAGATAACCGGTCAGTTTCACTTCCGCATCAGTCATTATATTCCTTGGCATTCTCCGCTTCCATTTGACTGTCTTATACTTTAAGTTTGTCTTGGCTCTGACAACAAAGAAAGAGTCTGTAAGATGTATCCTATAGAGTTCTTTAAAGGAGTC